>Ga0172373_10004100_pt1 | contig 20725 bp, 20 predicted proteins | sample Lak10m_2_FD_114546 | JGI IMG/M metagenome (GOLD analysis project Ga0172373, IMG submission 114546) | Freshwater microbial communities from Kabuno Bay, South-Kivu, Congo - kab_092012_10m | ecosystem: Environmental > Aquatic > Freshwater > Lake | place: Democratic Republic of the Congo...
TATCACTATCCCAAGCAAGGCAACCACAAAAAGATTTACGATCAGAAAGGAGAGAGAGGCGCCCGAGAAATTGCCTAGCGTGACCATTTGGACCTCCTCCGCCAGCTATTGCGTACTTGGCGATTGTTTGTTGCGTATTATCACTTCCATCATGAAAGAACAACTTCATCCTATGTTTAGGTATATTAAATTGTTTATGCAATGACATAGAAATGCGTCTATTTCCGAACGAGCCCTACCTTGCTTTGAATTTTCGATCCGAAATTTTGAATGAGATGGCATTAACTAGTCTTGTAACGCGATATGATAGCACCCCAATCCTCGCCCATCAGCTACGCTATATCCGCCAAGGATACCTCTCGCCACAGTGGCGCACGAGGATATCTCGGGCTGACATTCTTTGCATGGATGATGCCGACAACAATATCACCCTCTACTTCAGCGCGCCGGCACGCGGGGTATGCACGCACAAAGCGCGCATCCTCTCCCACATCCAACTCCTCAAAGGGGGCGCGCCGCCGGCCCGCTCGTGGCACTGAATTGCGCCGCGATCCCGGAAGCGCTGCTGGAAGGTGAGCTGTTCGGCTATGAGCGCGGCGCCTTCTCCGGCGCGCTCTCCGCCTTTCCCGGCCGGCTCAAGCTGGCCGATGGCGGCACGCTGTTCCTGGATGAGATCGGTGAGCTCAGCCTCACGGGACAGGCCAAGATCCTGCGTGCAATCGAAACGCGGGAGGCTTGGCGGCTCGGCGCGCGCACGCCCACCCGCTTCAACGTACGCATCATCGCCGCCACCAACCGCGATCTGCAGGCAGAAACCCGGGCGGGGCGCTTCCGGCTTGACCTGTTTTACCGCATCGCCGTCGCGCAGGTGCGCATGCCTGCCCTGCGCGACAGGCCAGAAGATATCGGCCCCATCGCGCGCCACGTGCTAGGCGAACTCGCCGGCGCCGGCCACGCCGCGCCGCGGCTTGATGATGCCGCGCTGCATTTCCTGGAAGCACATGACTGGCCCGGCAATGTGCGTGAATTGCGCAATGTGCTCGAAGTCGCACTCGTCACCAGTGAGGGCGGGCGGATCCGCGCGGCGGACCTCGCCCCCATGCTGCCCGCCGCCCCCGCTGCACCGCGTCATGGCGCGCTTGATGATCGGGCCAATCTGGTTTCGCTGCTCGCGCGCGTTGGTGGGAACAAGAAGCGCGCGGCGGAGGCGCTGAACTGCTCGCGCATGACGCTCCATCGCCGCCTTGCGCGCCACGGCCTGACCAGCGGCACGGATGCCCGCCTCCGTTTCAGACGAGCATGGTTGCGTGGAAACTATGCCCTCAAGCACCGCGCCACGGTTGGCATGAAATGTGCCATCGGCGGTGTTTCAAGCTCCTTGACCTTGGCTCCTTCATCGTGACGGCGGAGTTGCACTGCTTCGTTGTATTGCGGCAACGCTTCAAACTCCTGCATTTCTTCAGACGACATCGGCCCCCCCTGAAGCGTCAGGCTTTTCACGCTATCTGGTGAGAGCTTCGCGAAATAATCTGCCTCTACAGCACAGAGATAGCGCTTGGCTGCCACATGCAGGCGCACCAGTTCGGTCACTTCGGGTCCGAAATGCGTCTTGAGCCATTCATGGCCAAGTTCCTCGTGCCGATCATCAATCCCCTTATCGGCAGGATTGTCACCAAGATCATGCACCATATGACCGATATCATGCAGCAGAGCCGCGACGATCATGGCATCGCCCATGCCTTCCTGCTCGGCAAGCCAAGCGCCTTGCAGGGCATGCTGCTGCTAATTGATAAGCGTCAGGCCATAGCGGCCACTCGCTTTCTGCTCCGGCAAACGCTGGATTTCGCTCAAGATGTCGTTCTTCATATGCATCACTTTCCATCCTCGAAATAGACAGGGTTGGTCCAAGCCCGCCGACCAGCGGCGTCAGCAACAACAATACGTGCAAACCCGCCCACGCGGTGCTTGGCATAGTTCAAACGCACGCGCGTTTGGCCATGCAGGACTGATTGCGCCGCGCGCGACCCGCGACCCAGCACCATGACGCTTGCCACCGCGCTGCAGGTCACTTCGACTTCTTCAGCGCCCCAGGCGACATGGTGAATCAACGGACCCTGTGTTGCATAGTAATGTCCGCACTTCAGCGCTGTTTGCAGAGCCTCGGGTTCGTTCTTTTCGGCTTTCACCATCACCCAGCCACCAAAGGCATCCATGCAGGCGAAATGCGCGTCATCAACTGCGATCAAGCCAATACGGCGACCCTGCGCCAGAAGCTGATCAGCCAGATAGACACCATCACCACGCTCGGTGCGAAGCTGCGACGTGTGATTGTAAACTTCCACTGCATGGGCATCAGCCAGCGTGGCCGCGTCCTCGGCCGTCAGGGAATACCATCCAGGATGTGGAATGGCGACAAAGGCGCCAGCGGCAACCGCGCGGGCAGCCAAGGCAGCACCCGTTTCATCATCTTGCAGCGGCGCAAAATCCGTAGGCAAACCGACCGCCAGGATATGCCAGATTTCGCCCAACTGGGTTGCGGGTGCATGCAATTCCGCGCCTAGGATTGTGCTGAATTGCCCCGTCCGGAAGGGCCGCGTATCCACAATCGGGAAGCCATATTTGGCCATGAAGTGATCAGTCAGCGCAAGGAAATCATATCCTGCTTCCCGGTAAGTCGCACACACGGCCTCCGGCGACCTCACCCCATCCGAGGCATTGGAATGCGTGTGGATATTGCCTTTCCAAAAGCGACCTGGCGCCGAGAAAGTTGGATCACTAGGGCTTTGAGTCGTCATTTGTCTTTCAAACTCCGGCAAAGGTAGGTTCTACAACCCGGATGGCGCGTGTGGCAGCATCAAGTAACACTGCCGTATAGGAATTCGAAGGGTTGCGGAAAACCGCGTTCGTGTCGCCCTGTTCGAGAATACGACCACTACGCATGACGATCACTTGGCTTACCATACGCCAAATCACCGTCAGATCATGCGTGATGAGCAATAACGCGGTCCCTGCGCGACGCTGCATTGCTGCTAGCTGGTCAAGCAATTGTGCCTGCACCGAGGCATCAAGCGCCGAGGTTATTTCATCACACACGAGCAAATCGGGCTCCGCGGCAAAGGCGCGCGCGATGGCCACCCTTTGCTGTTGCCCCCCCCGATAATTGGCGGGGAAATCGTGTCAGAAGCTCGGCGCCCAGGCCCAGCTCCTCAAATAATTGGACAGTACGTGCTTCTGCCTTTCGTTGGTCCAGGCCATGAAACAGCCGTAGCGGATGCGCTACTTGGTCGCCTACCCGCCGCCTGGGATTGAGCGAGGATAGTGGATCCTGGAAGACCATCTGGATACGGCGGCGATGTTCAATGCTTCGTGCGGAAGCGCGCCCGGCAAGTGCAACCCCGTCAAAGCGCAGCACGCCTCGTTCCGGTGCCAAAAAACCACTCACAAGGCCGCCAAGGGTTGTTTTTCCTGAGCCTGAATCGCCAATCACCCCCAAGACCTCGCCACGGCCTAGGCTGAAATTGATATCGGTCAATGTCGGCGTTGTGGCGGGTGCGCGACGAAGCAGCAAGGATGGGCGCGTGTAACCTGATAGCGCCGCTTCAGACTGGCCTTCGCGGTTGATCACTTCAAGCCGATCCAGGTATGGAAATCCTCGGTGCCAATAATCTTCGAAGCGTTCGAAAGTCAAGGGATACTGCTTTTCTGACATCAATTACTGTCGCGAGGAGGTATTCAGGCTTTGGTCGCTACCTGACTGCTGCTGGCCCAGCATGGGTATTCCACTTTGCACATTCTCGTCCATCCGCAATTCGCTGGTGGAAGCCTACGCCGCCGGACAAGCCGCTGCCAAGCGCAGCAGAAAGCGCCGCTAGGCACGCCAATGAAGGGCCAGATGGCGGCAACCTCTGGCCCTCACATCATGATCAATTCGCCTCAAACAAAGCAATGAAATAACGCTCTATTTCGCTTGGCTCAGCCCCCATCACAGCGCGAATGGTCTGTCACGCGCAGGGGATTTTCCCCGCCGATGACGGAGACAAATAGATGAGCACGATCCTTCCCACCGAAAACCAAGACTGGGGTTTCTGGGGCACCATGCGCGAACACGCCGCAGAAGCCTGGCCGATCGCCTTCACCGCAATCCACAACGCGACCAGCCTGCAACTGAAGCTGATCCAGGTCGGGGCGCGTGTTGTCCGTCCCGCCCGGGCCATCACCTTTCAACTGGCCGAGATCGCCGTCACCAGCCCGATGCTGCGCGCTATCCGCGCCGCCATCCGCCGATTGCGAGCGCCACCGTCATGCGCATGACCGTGATCCGGTCCCAAATTGAAAAATAGCGGCAGGACAGGTCTGCCCGCTGCGCTGAAAAATACCACCACTGAGCCAGAACACGGCGGTTTCGCGGTCTGATCCGCCCTGTTCCGGCAGCCCGCCCGATCGCAGGCGCCGCTCAGGGCGGACCATGCTTGTCAAGCGGGCAGATTCGGGCGATGAATCCGTCAGACCGCACGCCACTTGCGGATTGTCGGGTCATCGTTGCGCCGCTTGCGCCATCGGGAGTGCCGGAATGTCTGATCGCGCCTACGACCCGATCGAGTTCGAGCTGTTCAAGAACGCGCTCTTCTCCATCGCGGATGAGATGGCGCTGACGGTGCACCGCACGACCTATTCCGCGGTGCTCAAGGACAATATGGACTACTCCACCGCCTTCTGCGACGCGCAGGGACGGCTGGTGGCGCAGGGGCTGACGCTGCCCTCCCACCTCGGCTCGATCCCCGAGGCGCTGGCCGCGGTGATGCGGAAGTTCGGCGACGACATGCATGAAGGGGACGTCTTCGCGCTGAACGACCCGTTCGAAGGCGGCATGCACCTGCCGGATATCTTCGTGTTCAAGCCCATCTTCGTGGATGGGAAGCGCTTGGCCATCGCGGCCACCATCTGCCACCACACAGATGTCGGCGGCCGCGTCGCGGGATCGAACGCGTCCGACAGCACGGAAATCTACCAGGAAGGCCTGCGCATCGCACCGATGCGCATCTACGCGAAGGGCGTACCCAACGAGACTTTTTTCACCTTCGTGGAACGCAATGTACGCGTGCCGGTGAAGGTCTTCGGCGACCTGCGCGCCCAGCTCGCCGCCTGCACCATTGCCGAACGCGCCTTCACCGACCTGGTCGCCCGCTACGGCGCGGACAAGACCACCTTCTACATGGACGAGCTGCTCGACTACGCCGAGCGCCTGACGCGCGCCGCGCTGAAGGAGCTGCCCGACGGCGAATGGTCCTTCGACGACTGGATCGACGATGACGGCGTGGAACTCGGCAGGCCCATCCTACTCCGCGTGAAGGTCACGAAGCGCGACGACCGCATGCTGGTGGACTGGACCGGCACCTCGCCGCAGGTGAAGGGCGCGATCAACAACACGCTCTCCTTCACCCGCAGCGCGTCCTATTGCGGCATTCGTTCCATCCTGCCGCCCAACGTGCCGAACAACGAAGGCTATTTCCGCGCCATCGAGGTCACGGCCCCAGCCAGCACCATCGCCAATGCCGTGCTGCCCGCCGCCTGCGCTGCGCGTGGCCTGACCGGCTTCCGGATGGTGGACTGCATGTTCGGCGCGCTGGCGATGATGCTGCCCAAGCGCGTCGGCGCCGCGGGCGACGGCGGCAACACGGGTGTTTCCATTGGCGGCTACGATGCGAACCGGAAGCCCTTCATCTATGTGGACTTCACCTGCGGCGCCTGGGGTGGCCGTCCGTGGTCCGACGGGCTCGACGGCAATTCCCACATGTTCGCCAACATGGCCTGTCCCTCGATCGAGGTAATCGAGGCTGAGCAGCCCGTGCAGGTCCTCTGCTACGAATTCGTCCCCGACGCCGCCGGCCCGGGCCAGTTCCGCGGCGGCGTGCCCTTCGCGCGCGAATACAAGATGCTCGAGACCGAAGGCGTGCTGCAGGTCCGCTCCGACCGCCGCGAGTTCAAGCCATTCGGCCTCTATGGCGGCGAGCCCGGGCGTCCTTCGATGAACACCAGGATGCGCGACGGCAAGACCGAGGTGCTGCCCTCGAAATTCTGCGTCACCTTCAAGGCCGGCGACGTCTTCCGCCACGAACTCGCCGGCGGCGGCGGCTGGGGCGATGCGCTGCTGCGCGATCACGCGCTGGTGCTGCGCGATGTCATCAACGGCGTCGTATCCGCCGACAATGCCCGCGCGCAATACGGCGTGGTCATCAAGGGGCGGGAGGTGGACGTCGCCGCGACCGAGACCGAACGCGCCACGCTGCGCGCCAGGCGCGGCGCCTGGTCGGCGCCCGTGGTTAACCGCGGCCCGCTCCCCCAGGCGGCGGCGTGACGCGCATGGCATCGCACCGCATCGGCGTCGATATTGGCGGCACCTTCACCGACATCGTCCTCCTCGGCCAGGACGGCCAGATCCGCACAAAGAAGGTGTCCTCGTCCGTGGACGACTACGGCCGCGCCATCGTGGAAGGGCTGCTGGAAGCCTTCGGTGAGGCGCGCCTGGATGGCAGCGCGGTGGACGAGGTCCTGCACGCGACCACGGTCGCGTCTAACGCCATCCTGGAACAGAAGGGCGTCCGCACCGGCCTCATCACGACCAAGGGCTTCCGCGACGTGCTGGAGATCCGCACGCTGCGCATGCCGCGCCTGTACGACCTGGCCTGGGAGAAGCCGCCTGCCCTGGTGCCGCGCGCCCTCCGCATGGAAGTGACCGAGCGGCTGAACGTGCGCGGCGAGATCCAGACGCCGCTCGACGAAGCGGAAGTGATCCGTGTGGTGGACGCGCTGGTCGCCGAGAAGGTGGAGGCCATCGCCGTCTGCCTGATCCACGCCTACGCTAACCCGGCGCACGAGCAGGCGATCGCGAAGATCATCCGCGACCGCGCGCCGCACATCACGCTGAGCGTCTCGTCGGAAGTGCTGCCCGAGATCAAGGAATACGAACGCACCTCGACGACCGTCATCAACGCCTATGTCCGCCCGATCGTCGGCCACTACCTGGAAAAGCTGATCGGCGAGCTCACGCGCATCGATATCGCCGCGCCGCTGCTACTCATGCAATCCAATGGGGGATTGATGCCGGCGGCCGAAGCCGCGCGCATGCCCATGCATGTCATCGAATCCGGCCCCGCCGCCGGCGTCGTCGGCGCGCAGTCGCTGGCCAGGCGCTCCGGACTGCCGAAGGTGATTTCATTCGACATGGGCGGCACCACGGCGAAGGCCGGCCTGGTCGAGGACTACGAGGTCACGCGCGCCACCGAATACTCCGTGGGCGGCGGCATCATGGTCGGATCGCGCCTGCTGACGGGCGCGGGCTACCAGCTGAAGGTCCCGGCGATCGACCTGGCGGAAGTGGGCGCAGGCGGCGGCAGCCTGATCTGGCTCGACGCCGCGGGCGCGCCGCAGGTCGGCCCGCACAGCGCCGGCGCGCGTCCGGGCCCGGTCTGCTACGCCCTCGGCAACGAGCAGCCCACCGTCACCGACGCGAACCTGGTCCTCGGCTACCTGAACCAGACACATCTCGTCGGCGGCGCCGTGAAGATCGACGCGAACGCCGCGAAGCGCGCGCTCACGGAAAAGATCGCGAAGCCCCTCGGCTTGCCCGTCGAGCAGGCAGCCTATGGCGCCCATGCCATCGCGGCGAGCAACATGATCCGTGCCATCAAGGCGGTCTCCTCCGAACGCGGGCGTGACCCCAGGCAGTTCGCCCTCGTCGCCTTCGGTGGCAATGGCCCGCTCTTCGCCGCCGGCATGGCGAGGACGCTCGGCATGACGCGCGTCATCGTCCCGCCCTCGGCCGGCGTCTTCTCCGCCGTTGGCCTGCTGGCCTCGGACATCGAATACCATCGCTCCCGCAGCTGGCGTCGCCTGACCAGCGCCATGTCGCCCGTGGAACTCGGCGCCGTTCTCACCGCCCTCGAAGCCGATGCGCGCGCGGGCCTCGATGCCGAAGGCTATCCGCCCGTGCGCCAGGAAATCAAACGCACCGCGCAGATGCGCTACGAAGGCCAGTCCTTCGACCTTGGCGTCGCCATCCCCGACGGCCCCGTCACCGCCACGACCATCGAGGCGCTGGCCGAAGGCTTCGGGCGTGAGCACGAAAAGACCTACGGCCATCGCGCGGGTCGCGAGGAACCGGTCGAGGTCGTCTCGCTGCAGGTCGTCGGCCGCGGCGTCCCCGAACGCCCGCGTATGCCCGACCGGCTGGAAGCCGCCGGCAGTATGCCGTCCGTCACCTCCCGCCCCGCCTATTTCGGCGCGGAGAAGGGCTGGATTGACACACCCATCCTGGCGCGCGCCGCGCTCGCCACGCCGCGGCATGGTCCTTGCACGTATGGGCCTTGCATTATCGAGGAATACGATGCGACCTGCCTGGTGCCGCCCGGCGCGACGGCGTCTCTCGACGCCTATGGGAATATCGTGATCGAATTGCAGGACTAGGTCCGGGCACCAGGCCCGGCGGCAAGGAGAAGGAGGTTTCTATGCTTCGCAAGACTCTGCTCGGACTGGGCTTCGCGCTCGCTGCGCTGCCCGCCACCGCCCAGGTGCCGGCCAGCCTTCCCGCGGGCCCGCAGGTGCGCATCGCCGCGGTTACCCAGCCGCTGCCGACGCAACCGCAATACACGCAGGTGGACATCCCCATCCTGCGCGACCGCGTGCAGCAGAACAGCGGCGGCCGCATCCAGGTCACGCTCTCCACGCATGCTGAGCGCAACCTGGCGGGCAACGAGATTATCCGCCTCGTCCGCTCCGGCCAGGTGGAGATCGGCGCTGGCACGCTGACGACGCTGTCCGGCGATGTGCCGATCCTCGACGGCATCGACCTCGCGGGTCTCAGCCCGGACATCGCCGTGGCGCGTCGCATCGCGGACGCCGTCATCCCCATCGCGAACCGGGACCTGGAGCGCTTCGGCACGCGGCTGATGGCGATCTATCCCTTCCCCGCGCAGGTGGTCTTCTGCCGCCAGCCCTTCGCGAGCTTCTCCGACCTGCGCGGCCGCCGCGTGCGCGTCTTCGGCAACAGCCTGAACGACTTCTTCACTGCCCTCGGCGCGCAGGCCGTCTCCATCGGCTTCCCCGAGGTCTACTCGGCGCTCGAACGCGGCGTCGTGGATTGCGCCATCACTGGATCGGGCAGCGGCGCCGCGGCCCGCTGGCCGGAAGTGACGACCCATGTGCACAACATGGCGCTGTCCTGGGCGCTCGCCGGCTACATCGTGAATCTGCAATGGTGGAACCGCCTTGATCCGCAGGTGCGAGCCTTCGTCGAGGCGAGCCTGCGCGAAGTCGCCGACAAGCAGTGGGAACTCGGCGCCGCAGCGTCGCGTGACGGGCTCGACTGCAACATCGGCAACCGCGCCGGCTGCCGCATCCACCAACTCGCCGCGCGGCCGATGACGGAAGTCAATGTCAGCGATGCCGATCGCGCCCTAGTCCGCCAGATCTTCGAGCGCACGGTGCTGCCGGGCTGGGTGAACCGCTGTGGCGCACGCTGCGGCCAGTTCTACAACGAGACAATCGCGCCCATCTCCGGCGTGCGGTTCGGCGGGTGAGCGGAGCGATCGGGAGCGGGCGGCCAACCTACGGGCCGCCGCCCGTCCTGATCAGGCTCCTGCGGCGGCTGCGCGAAGGCGTGGCCGCCGTCGCGACACTGATGGCCTACATCGCGGGCTGGAACTACGTCGCCTGCGCCCTCTTCATCACCTTCGACGTCGTGGCCCGTCGTTTCTTCGGCTTCTCCTCCCAGGCAACGGTCGAGATCACCGGCTACATGCTGGCCGCCGGCATCGCCTGGGCGCTCGCGCACACGCTGGCGCGGCGCGCGCATATCCGGGTGGACGTGCTGGTGAACCGCATGCCCTTCGGCATCCGTGCCTCGCTGCATGTATTCTCCCTCGCGTTGCTCGGCGGGCTTTCCGTGCTGATCGCCTGGTCGGCCTGGGAGCTCGTGGACGAGAGCGCGCTTTTCAACGCCACGGACAACAGCGCCCTCCGCATCCCCATGATCCTGCCGCAGGGCATCTGGGCGGTGGGTATCTCGGCCTTCGTCGTGATGCTCGGCGTGCTGCTCTTGGAATCCACGCTGAACCTGCTGGCCGGACGGTCCGCGGATGTGGACCGCCTGCTCGGGTCCCGCACGCTGGAGGACGAGACCGCCGAGGCGCTGGAAGCCGTCGCGATGGCGCATGAAGGCGAGCAGCCGAAAGGCGCCGTCCGATGATCGCCATCGTCTTCCTCCTCGGCCTACTCGGCGTGACGATCTTCGCCGCCGCCGCCACCGGCCAGGTGCTGCCGATCTCCGAAATCCTGATGCTGGTCGCGGTCTTCGTTTTGTTCTTCGGCTCCGGCGTCTACATCGCGGCCGTGCTCGGCATCCTGGGCATCCTGACAGGGTTCCTCTTCTCCGACCGCCCATGGTGGAGCTTCCTCGGCCAGACGCTCTGGGCGCCGTCCTCCAACTTCGTCCTGGTCGCCGTGCCACTCTTCCTGCTCATGGGCGAGATTCTCTTGAGGGCGGGTCTCTCGGACCGGCTATATCGCGCGCTGAATGTCTGGCTGAACCGTCTGCCGGGCGGGCTGCTGCACACCAATATCGCGTCCTGCGCGGTGTTCTCCGCCATCTCCGGATCTTCCGTCGCCACCGCCGCGACCATGGGCTCGGTCGCGCTGCCATTCTTCCAGGACACGAAGTACAATCAACGCATGGTGCTGGGCTCGCTTGCCGCCGGCGGCGCGCTCGGCAACCTCATCCCGCCTGGCATCACCTTCATCATCTACGGGCTGATCACCGAAACCTCCGTCGGCGCGCTCTATATCGCCGCGATCATCCCGAGCCTGATCGTCACCGGCCTCTTCATCCTCGTCATCCTGGCACACGGCCTGACGCATCCTATGGAAAAGCCCGCACGCGTGCCGCTCGGGGTGAAGCTGCGCGCGCTGGTGGACCTGATCCCGACATTGCTGCTGATCCTGCTCGTGCTGGGCTCCATCTATGCCGGCCTGGCCACGCCGACGGAGGCCGCGGCGCTCGGCGTGGTCGGTGCCGCGCTGTTCGCGGCGCTGGAAGGCAAGCTGACCTTCCGCATGCTGAACGCCTCGGTTGAGGCGACGGCGCGCAACACGGCGCTGCTCGGCCTGATCCTGTTCGGCGCCTACCTGCTGAACTACATCCTCACGCTGATCAACGTGCCGCAGGCGCTCGCCGGGCTGATCGCGGGCCTGCCGCTGCCGCCCTGGGCGATCATGCTCTGCATCATCGCGCTCTACGTCGCCCTCGGGACCTTTATGGAGGGTTTCTCCATGATCATCACCACCGTCCCGGTGGTTTTCCCGATCGTCGTCGCGCTGGGATACGACCCGATCTGGTTCGGCGTGGTCGTCACCATGATGGTGGAGATCGCGCAGATCAGCCCGCCCGACGGCACGGTGATGTACGTGCTGCAGGGCATGCGAAAACGTGCCGGTCCGATCACGGACGTCTTCATCGGCGTGCTTCCCTTCCTGGGCGTCTATCTCCTCGCCGTCGCGCTGCTGATGGTCTTTCCGGAGCTTGCGCTCTGGCTACCCAGGGTCATGAGCTGAGACTCGCCTGACACGGACAAGAACAATGGACAACACAGCCCAGCGCCCTGTGCGCATCGCCGTTGATATCGGCGGCACCTTCACCGACCTGCAATTCTTCGACGCGCGGACCGGGAAGGTCCATGCGTGGAAAACACCGACCACGCCACAGGACCCTTCCATCGGCCTGATGACCGGCGTGAAGGAGGGAGCGGAGCGCATTGGCTTCGCGCTGTCCGATGTCGGCCTGCTGCTGCACGGCACGACCATCGCCACCAACGCCGTGCTGGAACGCAAGCTCGCCAACGGCGTGCTGGTCACGACCGCGGGATTCGAGGACATCCTCGAGATCAACCGCCACGTCCGCCGCGACATCTACGGCCCGGCACCCGATCCCTTCCCCACCCTGATCCCGCGCAACCGCCGCCTGGGCGTGCCCGAACGCATGCGCGCCGATGGCACGGCGGAGATCGCGCTCAATGAATCCGCTGTGCCCGCCCTCGTCGCGCAGCTCGACGCGCTGAGTGCGGAATGCGTCGCGGTGTCGCTGCTGAACTCCTACGCCAATCCCGCGCATGAACAGCGCCTGGCGTCCCTGCTGCGGGCCGCGCGTCCAGGAATACCGGTCTCGCTCTCCTGCGAGATCTCGCCTGAGATTCGCGAATACGAACGCAGCTCCACCACCGTGCTGAACACGCTGCTGGTGCCTGTGGTGAAGGCCTATCTGGATCGGCTGGAAAGGCGCCTGGGCGAGGATGGCTTCCACCCCCTCGTCTTCCTCGTGCAGTCGAATGGCGGCGTGTGCAGCCTGCGCACCGCGGCCGAACAGCCTGCGCGGTTGCTGCTGTCTGGCCCCTCGGGTGGCACACTCGCGGCGGGGCGTCTCTCGCAGCTTCTCGCGCGGCCGAACCTGGTCGCGGTGGACATGGGCGGCACCTCCTTCGACGTGTCGGTGGTGCAGGACGGCCGCATCGGCCTGGTGACGCAGGGCGAGATCGATCGCCTGCCCGTCCGCCTGCCCATGGTCGAGATGCGCACTATTGGCGCCGGCGGCGGCTCGATCGCCTCCGTGGACGCCGGCGGACGCCTGACCGTCGGCCCCCGCAGTGCCGGCGCGCGCCCCGGCCCCGTCGCCTATGGTCGCGGCGGCGTGGAACCGACCGTCACCGACGCAAATCTTGCCCTCGGCCGGTTGGACGCGGACTTCTTCCTCGGCGGCATGATGAAGCTCGACATGCCCGCCGCGCGCGCGGCGATCGAAGCACGCGTCGGTGCGCCGCTGAAGCTCGGCCTGGAAGATGCGGCGGAGGGCATGCTGGCCGTCACCAATGCCAATCTCGGCGCCGCGATCCGCCTCTCACTGTTCGAGAAGGGCCTCGACCCGCGCGAGTTCTGCCTGCTCTCCTTCGGCGGAGCCGGTGGCCTCCACGCGACCGATGTGGCGGCCGAGATCGGCATGAACGAGGTCGCCTTCCCACGCGATCCGGGCACGCTCTCCGCCTACGGCATCCTGTTTTCCGACCTGGTGCAGGACATCGCCCGTTCCCGCGTCACCCGCGGCGATGCCGCGCATCTCCCCGCCATCGCCGAAGGCGTCGCCGCGCTGCGCGAGGAGGCCATGCAGCGCCTGGCACGCGACGGCATCGACCCCGCCGCGCAACGCATCGAGATCGCCGCCGACATGCGTTATGTCGGCCAGGCCTTTGAACTGCTGATCCCCTGGGGTGAGGTCAGCGCGCCGGACGCCGTGTCGCTCGACCAACTCGTCGCCAGCTTCCACGCGACGCACCGGCAGCGCTTCTCCTACGCCAATCCGGGCGACCCGGTGGAGATCGTCACGCTGCGCGCAACCGCCATCGGCCGCCTGCCAAAGCCCGAGGTCGGCGACCCGCATCCTGCGCACCGCCCCGCCCGCAAGTGCACGCACCGCGTCTATTGCGACCACGCCTGGCGCGAGGTGCCGATCTGGGACCGCGACGCGCTGACGCTGGAAGACCGCGTCGTTGGCCCCGCCGTCATCGAAGAGGAATTTTCCACGCATTGGATCGCGCCCGGCTGGACCGCGGCACTCGGTCCCGCTGGCGCGGTCATCGCGCGGAGGACGCACGCATGAGCCTCGATCCCATCAGCGTCGAGATCATCCGCAACGGCCTAGTCGCGGCTGCGGCGGAAATGGACATCACCATCTGGCGCACCAGCCGCTCGACCATCGTGCGCGAACTGCTGGATTATTCGACCGCCGTCTTCGATTCGGCCGGCAACAACGTCGCGCAATCCGCGCGCATCCCGCAGCACCTGAACTCCATGGGCGCCGCGCTGCGCACGCTGCTCGACCGCTTCGTCAAGGCCGAGGATTGGCGGGAGAACGACGTCCTCGCGACCAACGATCCCTATTGCGGCGCGCAGCACCTGAACGACGTGCTGGTCTTCAAGCCGGTCTTCCACGACGGCAAGCGCGTCGCCTATGTCGGCGCGCTCTGCCACCACATCGACATGGGCGGCATGGCGCCGGGTTCCTACGCCGCGACGGCGACTGAGGTCTTTCAGGAAGGCATCCGCATCCCGCCCTTGAAGCTGATCGAGGGCGGCAAGCTGAACGAGGCGGTCTGGGCCATGATCGGCCAGAATGTCCGTAAGCCGGCATTGATGCTCGGCGACCTGCAGAGCCAGCTCGCGAGCCTCGAAGTCGGCGCCGCGGCGATCAAGCGCCTGGCCACGCGCATCGGCGCGGAGGCGCTGGTGGAGGCCACGAACCGCATCCTCGACATGAGCGAGGCGTCCATGCGCGCGGCCATCCGCGCCATGCCGGACGGCGTCTATGAGTTCACCGATTTCCTCGACGACGACGGCGTTTCGGGCGAGCCAGTCAGGGTACACGCGAAGCTCACCATCGCCGGCGACGAGATCGAGGTGGACCTGACCGGCTGCGCCGACCAGCAGCGCGGCCCGATCAACTGCACACCGGCCATGTCCAACTGCGCGGTCTTCTATTCCATCATCGCCGCGACCGAAGGCGCCGTGCAGGCCAATGCCGGCTGCTATCGCCCCATCCGCATCATCCACCGCCCCGGCAGCGTCACCGATTGCCGCGCGCCAGCTTCCGTCGCGCATCGCGTCGCCGTCTCGCACCGCCTGGCGAACGCGATGTTCGGCGCGCTGCACCAGGTGGTGCCGGACCGCATTCCCGCCGCCTATTACGGCGGCTCCTACGTCGCGACCTTCCAGACGATCGCGGAGAACAACCACCGCGAGGTGCTGGTGGAGATCGAGATCGGCGGCACCGGCGGCCATCCCCGCAAGGATGGCGTGAACGCCTGGGCCTTCGGCATGCACAACAACGCGAACATCCCGATCGAGATGATCGAGAGCCAGATGCCGCTGACCATCACGCGCTACGGGCTGATCCCCGGCTCGGGAGGCGAGGGCGAATACCGCGGCGGTCTCGGCTTGGGGCGCGAGTGGCGGGTGGACAGCCCCTCCTGCGTCTTCACCGCGAACATGGACCGCTTCCGCTTCCCGCCCTACGGCCTGGCCGGCGGCAAGCCCGGCAGCCTCGGCCGCCTCGTGCGCATCCGCGATGGCGTGGAGACGCCGATCCCGCCGAAAAGCGACGGCGTCATCCTCAAGCGCGGCGACATCCTGCGGCTAGAGACCTCGGGCGGTGGCGGCTTCGGCGATCCCGCGAGGCGTGCGCCGGAGGCGGCGGCGCGCGACAAGGAACTGGGCTACGTCGGATGAGCTTTGATCCGCGCGAACACCGCATGGTGCCGCAGCAGCGATGGTTCGAGAATTTTGTTCTCGGCGAACGCTTTATTCTTCCAAGCCGCGTCATGACGGAGGCGACCATTCGCCAACGCTTTCCTGGAATGGGCTGAATGGCATCACGCCGACCGCGCGCAGCCTGCTGCTGAACCCCAATCGCGGCGTTGGGTTCGTGGTGCAAACGACGCATGCCAAACGAAAGCCGCTAATGCAGGCAATGGCCGACAAGATCAGACGCGCCGGGCGACCTAGCCGATATCGGCTGCGAAAACAGACCGACGAGCCGGTATTCGGTCAGATCAATCAGCCCAGAGGCTTCCGACAATTCCTCCTCCGAGGGCTCAACCAGGTCAGAGGCGAATGTGCGCGCCGACAGTGTTCCACAGCGAGGTGGTGTTGCCGCCGAGGATCGACTGCTCGGCGTCAGCGGCGCCGCGGAAGGGAACGCGCAGCAGTTCAACGCCGGCCTCGCGCGCCCACAACATGCCTGCCAGATGGCCGACAGATCCAACGCCGGAGGAGCCAAAACTCACTGCGCCGCGCACACGCAGCGCCGCCGTGCGGTATTCGGCCATAGTTGCGATCGGGCCAGTGCCACTGACGGCGCAGAGGATGGGAACAGCCTAGCCGAGCGAAACCGCCGCGCCATCTGGGGTGCGATGAACGCCCCCGGCGAAGACGCCGCTATGAGGCGGGACAGCCTGCCGCTGGCGCCGCGGGGTTTCAGGATGGTGGAGAAGGTGTGAGGGATGCGGTTGGACAGCACTGCCGCTTGATGCATCACCAAAAGGCAGCACAACCTCAAACCCAGATGGGCCAGATACTCAGTTAGACAACGCGCAAAGCGGTCTCAAATGATTTGACGACGGACATTTTACACCAAGCGGCGCGCCTTGATGCGATAATGACCTGCGTGAGGGGCCAATTGCGTCTTGAAAAGGTCAAAACGAGCCTTTTCACCCTAAAATGCATGGGGAAGCGATAAACAATGGCTGAAATCAAGGCGGGATCGCCGCGATCACGAAGAACGATTGCTTGCGCCGCTACTCAGAGGTTCCCTAATCTCAACCTGTTCTCAAGGCTTATTCCGCCTGTCGCAGATTATTCTCCTCAATGATGCGACGGAAAGACTCCGCATCACGCGTGACAGTTGCGCCAAAATCACGCGCATTCTGGAAGGTAATGGGTGTCTGAATACGTTCATGCCCCTCACGCATCGCGGGCGTGCCCATTGCGCGTTCACAGGCGGCTTCGTAACGCGCAATGATGGCCGGCGGCGTATTGGATGGCGCGAAAAGCCCGTGCCAAATGGCGAAATTCACATCATACCCCTGTTCGCGCATGGTGGGCACTTCCGGCAAATCGGGCACACGCTCTGGGTTCAGGACGGCCACAGCATGAAGATTATTGGCGCGTACGGATGAAGGATGGTCGTTGAAAATCTCGATATCCTTTGTCCGCATAGCGACCATGACATCGCCTGGGCCGCGATAAGCGATATGGTTCATTGCAACGCCTGCAATACGCGCAAAAGTGACCATGGAAAGATGTGGCGTGGTACCTGGCCCGGTGCTGGCAAAAGGCATGGGGGCCGGTGCGGCGCGCGCGTGCAACAACATCGGCTACCGTTCGCATGCCGGAGTCAGGTTGGGTCATCATGATCAGCGGCGCGCGGTTTACCATGCAGATCGGGGAAAGATCACTTGCACGGTACCCTGCATTGCGCATGAAACTCGGCTGGATGGCTATCGGCCCCACCGGGGTAAAAAGCAGCGTCATGCCATCAGGACGCGCGCGCACGACTTAATTGGCGGCGATGGTGCCGGCGGCGCCCGTTGTGTTTTTCACCACAACGGGTTGCCCAAGCATGGGCTGAAATTCAGCAGCGATCAGCCGCGCGACGATATCAGCCGCAGACCCAGGACCAAAGCTTGTGACGATCACAACGGCCGATTGCGCCCTTACCGTGACGGGAAGCAACACACCCGCTGACGCGGCAAGCGCCAGCAAGGCCAAGGCGAGGCGATGGAAGAAAATCCTGGGCATGACTTTGTTTCCCCCACTCATGGACGGCAGAATTTACGGCTATTCCACGAAGCCTGCGCCATTGTGCCGTGCATGGGAATTGGGAACTGAGCCCATGGGTAGCGGTTCTGTGCCTTTTGCGATAGCCTCTGATCATGACCGTTATGGATCAATTTAGCCTGGCAGGTCGCACAGCACTTGTAACAGGCGCGCGCCGTGAAATCGGCCGGGCCATCGCACTGACCCTGTCTGAGCTTGGCGCCAAGCTTGCCATTCACCACGCCGGCACCGTCGAGGAAAGCACGGATGCCGATGCTGTGGTGCAAGAGATTGAAGAAGCAGGTGGCGTTGCGCGCGCCTTTGGGCAGGATTTCGCGGCCGATGATGCGGGAAGGCTTTTGGCGAATGCGGTTTCGCGCTGGGCGGCAGTTGATATCCTTGTGCTGAATGCCTCGATCGAATTGCCGGAAGCCTATCAGGATATCAGCCGCGCGCATTTTGATCGGCAGATCGCGGTCAATCTCCGCACCCCGCTGGAGCTGTTGCAAAGCCTTGTGCCACCAATGGCCGAGCGCGGCTGGGGGCGTGTGCTGACCATCGGCAGTGTGCAGCAGATGCGCCCGCATCCCAAGATGATGGTCTATGCCGGCACCAAGGCTGCGCAATGGAACTGGATGCGCAACCTGGCGCGGCAATTCGGCGGCAAGGGTGTCACGGTCAATAATCTGGCGCCGGGCGCTATCCTAACGGCGCGCAACCGCGACCAAATGGCAGTTGAAGGCGCTGCGCTGGTTGAACGCATTCCCGCAGGCCGGCTTGGGCAGCCGAATGATCTCTGCGGTGCGGCGGCGCTTTTATGCTCAGACGCCGGCGCTTATATCAATGGCGTCAATCTTTATGTTGATGGAGGCCGGGCTGCGGTTTGAAGCGCGGAACTGCGCTCAATCATCATCGAAAAGATTGCCGAGCCGTCGCTTCATCTGATCAGCGATGTAAAGCGCCAGCGCCTGAATGGTGGAGGTTGGATTGACGCCACCGGAGGTGACCCAAATGCTGCCATCCACAATGAATAGATTCTTCACGTCATGGCTTCGACCCCAGGCATTGACAACTGATCTTTCAGGATCATGACCCATGCGGCAGGTGCCCAGCAAATGCCCAGGGCTATTCAGCAAACTGCGCGATGTATAGATATTGCGCGCACCGGCTGCTTCCAGCACTTCAGTTGCGCGCGCAATGCCGTGTTCCATCATGCGTGCCGTGTTGTCGCTGATGGTGTAATCAATTTTTGGCGCAGGAATGCCGTGGCTATCCTTCAATGCCGGATCGAGCGTGACGCGGTTATGCTCTTCCGGCAGATCCTCACACGCAATGCCAATGATCAGCCGGCGATTGACAAGCCCGCGATAGGTTTTGTGATGATCGCGGCCCCAGGGCAGGATGCCAACCGCCGCGCTGGTAATGGCTTCATTGACCAGGCCCGTGGTTCGGCCGAATTGCATGGTATAGCCACGCACAAATCCGCGTGAGCGATCGGTCTCATAAAACTCCTTGCTCCAAATGACATTCATCGGGCCGCGATCACCATCCAATTCATCATCCACATGGCCGCGAATTTGTGGCCAGGGATGCAGCATGAGATTCCGCCCCACGAGCCCACTGGAATTGGCAAGCCCTTTTGGAAAACGCCCGGATGCCGAATTCAACAAAAGGCGCGGCGTGCCTATGCCATTGCAGGCCAGGATCACGACTTCCGCCGGCTGGAAATGTTCCCTGCCCTCCGCATCGAAATAGACGGCGCCATTCGCCATGCCTTGCGCGTTCAGGGTAATCTCTCGCACGCGGCAATGCGTGCGCAACTCCACACCCGCGCGCAAAGCCGCTGGCCAATAGGTGATATCCGCACTCGCCTTGGCGCCTTGCGCGCAGCCGGGCGTGCAATGGCCAAGATTGATGCATTTTGCGCGGCCATCATAATCGGTTGATGCAATGGCGGAATCAGAAGGCCACCAATGCCAACCAAGCCCATTCATAGTTTTCGCATAGAGCGTGCCGGTACGGCCCAGCGGCAGGGGGGGCATGGGCGGATGGCGCGGTGGCACACCAGGATCGCCCGGCAGTCCCGAAACACCGACAAGGCGATCATTCTGTTCGAAAAACGGCTCAAGATCCCAATAGCTGATCGGCCAATCATCCGCCACGCCGTCCAGACTACGCACACGAAAATCCGAAGGATGCATGCGTGGAAAATGCGCTGTCCAGAGAATGGTCCCGCCACCAACACCATTGAAATTGGCAACCTTCATGACCGAGTTGTCTTCATTGATCGGGTAGTCGGCCGGCCGCGCCCGCCGGTTCGGATGAATATCGAAATCCGTATAGCGGCGCGCTTCCCAATCACGGCCATTCGCCGGAAGCTCGCTTGATTTCACCCAATCACCCTGTTCCAGGCAAAGGATGCGCATGCGCGTATCGGCCAGGCTCCAGGCGGCGGCAGCGCCTGATGCGCCGGCACCGATGATGAGCACATCCACCATGTCATATCGGCTCATTTTCTAGGCCTCACGATCATCGCGCCAGATTGGGTTTCTTTGCTTGACGACATCAAGCAATGTCCAATCGCCTTGCACTATGGCGTGGCCTTTCGGAAAGGGCGGGCGGGGTTCGCGCCCATGCGCCAGCATGACGCGGTCATCACGATAATAGGCAGCCGCCACCACGCGCGAGAGCGCCAGCACTTCAGCCCGAGTTTCGCCAAGCAAAACCATCGCCAGATCTTCGGCCTGGGCCATTGGCAGATCGAGAAATCCGTTTCGCCTAAATTGGGCAAGAATACTACGAATGGGCACCGCATCACGCCCCAAGCTGCGGATGAAATCTTCAAGAATGAGCGGATCAGCACCAGATGGCAGCGCCATGTCGGGATCGGCTGGAATCATGATCCCCATCAGGCGCTGCAAAATGGCACGCTCCGCCTCAGTGAGGGTTGCAGGATCATCATGCGTCATGCCGAACCCCTATCAAGCAAATCATGCTTGTCACAAACTCTGCCCCCCGTCATCCGGTCTGATGGCTTCATGCGCCCGGCAGTGGCGCTGCCGGCGCAACCAATCCTTCCGCCCGCAATTCCTGCCACAGCGCCGCGGGAATGGGTTTGCGCAAATAGCCCAGATTCTGCTGTACTTCATACGCTGATAAGGCGCCCGGGATCACCGACACCACGGCAGGATGCGCCAAGGGAAATTGCAGCGCAGCCGCCGCCAAAGGCACCTGATGGCGCTGGCACACCGCGGCAATCTTGCGCGCCTTTTCAATCAGTGGCCGGGGTGCTGCCTTGTAATCATGCGTTGCGTGA
>Ga0172373_10004102_pt1 | contig 20721 bp, 19 predicted proteins | sample Lak10m_2_FD_114546 | JGI IMG/M metagenome (GOLD analysis project Ga0172373, IMG submission 114546) | Freshwater microbial communities from Kabuno Bay, South-Kivu, Congo - kab_092012_10m | ecosystem: Environmental > Aquatic > Freshwater > Lake | place: Democratic Republic of the Congo...
GTCTCGGCGACCGGCTACCGAACGGGAAGCGGTTCCATCGCCGTCAGTAGCGGTGGTTCGGCCCTGACGGTTCTGCTGTCGCCCAACAGCGGAGGAGTCATCGTCGACGCGACCAACGAGGTGGGCGCCTCGCTGACGGGGGTCACGGTCGCGATCGACGCGACCCCCGGCACGTTCTCGTGCACGGACGGGGCCGGTGGCGACGTCTCGGACGGACGCTGCTCGTTCTCCAACGTTCCGGAAGGCAACTGGACGATCACCGTCGCCGCGACCGGCTACAACTCCCGCCTCGTGCCGGTGTCGGTGTCGGGCACCGGCACGGCCTCCATCTCGACCGCACTGGCCCCCTTGTTGTCGTCCATGGGTGGCGCCGTGACCGATTCCGCCGGACCCGTGTCGGGAGCCTTGATCGTCGCGACCGGACCCGAAGGGGCGACCGCCTCCACCACCACGGGCGCCAATGGCACCTACAACTTCGCCCGCCTCCGGGTGGGCTCGTGGAGCGTCCAGATCAGTGCCGTCGGATACGCACCGGCCACGTCGACGGTGTCGGTCGCGGCGTCCGGCGCCGCCACCAACGACGCCACCCTGCTCCCCCTTCCGGCGACGCTCTCGGTGCAAGCCCGTACTCCCATCGGCGCGGGCGCCAGCAACGTTTCGGTCGCGGTCGCGCGAACCGGGTTCACCACCCAGACCCTGACCACCGATTCCGACGGTGCCGCGGTCTTCACCTCGCTTCCGGCCGGCGAGTACACCGTGACGATCACCGACAACGCGACGCCGGCTCGTTACTCGCAACAGACGTTGCTGGTGCGGGTCGACCGAGGTGCATCCACCACCATCACGCCGTATCTCTCGTCGACGCTCTCGATCGTCAACGTTCCGGTCTCCGGAGTTCCGGCGGTTTCGTTCGGTCCGGCCTCGGCACTCGTTCTCGAAGTCGCTCTCTTGAAGCAGAACGACGGCTCGAAGGTCGCCAACGTCGCGACCTCGGCGGTGGGTTCGCAACGGGTGGCCAGTTTCGTCGGCGTGGCAGCCGGCTCGTACTACCTCGCCTTCGACGTCGACGACGGAGACCTGGCCACCTTCACGGTTCCGGCGGTGTCGGCGTCGACCGAGGTGGCGATCGGAGGCGCGACCACTTACGCGGTGCCGGCCCCGAACACGCTGCCCGTGACCGTCGGAAGCTCGGGGTCGATCAACGTGGGAACGATTCAACTGGTGCGGTCGACCAATTCGCTCGCCGTCACCACCAACGACGCCTCGAGCACCGGCATCGACGGAGTGACGGTGACACTCAGCGGAGGCTTCCTGCTGTCGCCAGTGTCCGCGGTCTCGACCTCGGCCGTGGCCTCGTTCGGCGCCCTCCCGCCCGGTGCGTACACGCTGCAGGGATCCAAGAACGGGTACCAAACCTTCCAATCGACGGTCACCGTCCCCGACAAGTCGTCGGGTGCCGGATCCACCACGATCGCTCTCGGGGCGACACCGGTGAGTGGATCCATCACCGCAACCGTCAACGCCGACGGCACCTCCACTGGCCTGTCGGGAGCCACCGTGTCGGTGATCGAGGCCGGTCTGTCGTGCGTCTCCAATGCATCCGGTCAGTGCACGATTCCCGGTCTCGCCGCCGGTTCGTACAACCTTCGCGTCACCCACCCCCGATACGCGACCACCGAGACCGGATCGTCCGTGGTGGTCGTCGGCGGCACGACCACCACCACCAGCATCGCCGTCGGGGGCAACACCGGAGCCATCTCGATCAAGGTGGTGGACGCCGCCACCGGAGCGGCCATCCAGGGAGCCACCGTGCAGACACCCGTCGGCGCCGGATTCAGCCAGACCTCGGGTAGCGACGGCGTCGCTTCGTTCACCGGACTGCCACTTGGACCAGCGAACTTCAACGTCACCAAGTCCGGCAAGGCATCGGCCACCGTGACGGCCACGATCGGAGGCGGCGTCGCCACGTCGACTTCGGTTGCCCTCGTCGCGGCCACCGCCACCACCAACAGCCTCACCATCACCGTCCTGACACCGGGAGGTGCGGCCTTGGCCGGCGCCCGGGTGGAGAACGTCACGAACCCGGCGAGCGTCGTCGATCTGTGTGCGACCGCCGACGCCGACGGCAAGTGCGTGGTCGCGAGCGCGAACGTCGGCCAGATCGCCACTCGAATTTCGGCCACCGGCTATGAAACCGCCTTCGTCACCTACACGATCTCGGCCAACTCGGCCACCGTCGGCACGGTGGTGCTGCGGAACGCCGGATCGAGCGTGCAACTCACCGTGATCGACCAACGAACCGGTGCGCCGGTTCCGGGGGCCACCGCGTCGCCGTCCCCGAGCGGGAGTTCGTGCACCGCCGACTCCGAGGGACGCTGCACGATCTCCACCTTGTCCGGCGTCAGCTACACCTTCACGATCTCGGCCACCAACTATCGCAACGCCAAGGCCTACGCGACGGCCATCGACGGAACGACGCAGTCCCTGATCGTTCACCTCGTCCCAACCGGATCGCTCACCGTCAACATCCCGTCGGCGGCCGGATCGACGACAGCGGTGACGATCGTGGGTACGTCGTTCACCTGCTCGATCGCCTCGGGCGACACCTCCTGCACGATCACCGGAGTTCCCCTCGGTACGTGGCGAGTCGCGGCCGGAACCTACGAGACCACCACCGCCTACGTCACCTCGGCGACCAACAGCGTGACCCTCGGCAGTCCTCCCCCCACGACGACGACGACCACGACCACGACAACGACGACCACGACAACGACGACAACGACAACGACCACGACAACGACAACGACCCCGTGATCACGAGACGAGAACATGACGACCCGACTCCCATTCAGCGCAATCATCGCCACCGCACTACTCGTGGCCTGCGGCGGCGAATCCCTGAAGCGTGACGCCGACGGAGCCGTCGTCTCGAAGGGCAAGGTGTCGGCCTACGACGTGCAGGTGGGTGATTGTTCGGCCGCCGAACTGAAGGAAGAGACCGTCGACATCGAGCTCGTGCCGTGCACCGAGCCTCACACGCACGAGGCCTACTTCCTGGTCGAACACCCCGACGGTCCGTACCCGGGATCGACCGCCATCGAGACCTTCGCCGAGCAACAGTGCGTGGGGGCATTCGCCGATTTCGTGGGGATCGAACTCTCCGAGTCGCGCTTCTACTTCACGTACCTCTACCCGAGCGTCTCCACCTGGAACGACGATCAGGATCGACAGGTCGTCTGCTTCGTCGTCTCCCGCGACGAACCGATCTCCGGATCGGTCGAAGGCCTGGCCCAATGACGGGTTCCCCATCTGTTGGGACATCGTCGACAGGAACCCCATCGACGGAAACCCCTGACGAACCTGCTCGTTGCGTCAGGTGAGACGCACGATCGCCTCGTCGACCGAGATTCGTCCCCCCAGCACGTCGAGCACCAGCGGATGGATCTCGTCCATCATGCCGGTGAGCCCGATCACGAGAGCTTCCAGCACCACCGGAACATCGACTCCAGCGATCGTCGGCACGGCCGATCTCACCAGCAGGAACGAACCGTGGTCGGCATCGCTCGCGGCGACCGAGCCGATCACGAACGAGGCGTTGAGCGCGTTGAGGAGACGAGTGACCGCGGCGTCCACCGAGGAACCTCTCGGCAACTGTCGGGCGAAAACAACCGTGGCGACCTGATTCATCGTGTACACCGACACCATCACGTTGCATCCGGTGGCGTCGGTCGCACTCACTTCGTCATCTGTTTCTCCGTCGACGACGTACCCCATGTCGATGAGGGCCGCCACCGCCCGATGCCACGCCGGGGCCGACGCGAACATCATTCCCGACCACTCGTCACGATCCTCGGCGCGGCGCATCGCCGTGACCACCACGAACTGCTGGGCGTCCCATCCGCGCGGAGACTCGGTGACCAGACGCGTCGACTCGACGGTCACCCGCACCGGCCCCGACCCATCGAGATCGTCCGGAAAACGACGGCGACTGCGGGCTCCGAAGATGTCGGCGTCGACGATTCTGAGCCACTCCGACTCGTCGACGTCGAAACGGACACGAACCAATTCGGAATCGAGATATTCGACCTCCGGCTCGACCGCGATCACGTCACCGCGCGGAGACAGGAAAGGAACGACCGCCACGTCGCGACACTACCCGTCGTGCCGTCGTGTCGTACCGTCGTGTCGTGCCGTCGTGTCGTGCTGGCTCGAACGACACGCAACTAGGATCGCGCCATGGGATTGCAGGTCGTCAGCGGGGCCATGCTCACGTGCACGTTCGGAATGGCACCGTCGTCGCTCGTTGTTCTACCCAAGAGCCGGGTGATGGCGACGGCGCCGGCCGCCAACGTGATGGACATGGTTCCCAACATGAACATTCCGCCGTTCGGCATGTGCCAGTCGATGTCGAACCCCCAGGTGGCCGCGGCCACCGCGGCCGCTCTGGGCGTGCTCACCCCGATGCCGTGCATTCCCGTTCCCGCCGGACCGTGGAAGCCGGGGTCACCCACGGTTCAGATCGGCGGGATGCCCGCCCTCAACAATTCGTGCACCGCGAACTGCGCGTGGGGCGGGATGATCCAGATCGGTATGCCGGGTCAGACCAACGTCATGACGGCCTGACGTTCAGGAACGCGGAGCCACCACGTAGCGACCCGTGACCCCACCGCCGAGGATCGTCGACAACACCCGGTCCAGTCCGGACAAATCGATCTCCCGACCGATGGAGTCCAGCCCGACCGGCTTCAGATCCGAACCGAGGCGACGCCAGGCCTCGACGCGATCCACCATCGGGGTTTGCACCGAGTCGACGCCGAGCAGGGCGACCCCCCGAAGGATGAACGGCATGACCGACGACGTGAACTCCGAGCCGCCCGTCAGACCGCTCGCCGCGACGGCCGCTCCGTACTCGAGCCTCTTGATGAGATTGGTCAGCGTCGTCCCGCCCACGCAGTCGACGGCACCGGCGTAGGTCGTGGCCTGCAGCGGCTTCGGATCGGGCTCGGAGAGTTCGCGTCGATCGATGACCTCGGACGCTCCCAACGAGACCAGAAAGTCACGGGCCTCGGGCTTGCCACTACTGGCCACGACACGATGCCCGCGAGCGGCGAGCAGCGAGACCGCCATGCTTCCGACTCCCCCGGTCGCGCCGGTCACCAGCACCGGACCCGAGCCGGGAACCAGACCCCACTTCTCGAGAGCGACGACGCTGAGGGCAGCCGTGAAACCACCGGTGCCGATGATCATCGCCTCTCGCGCCGTGAGACCAGTCGGCAGGGGAACGATCCACTCCGCGGGCACGCGGCAGTATCGGGCGTAGGCACCGTGCCGGGCCGTGCCGATGTCGTATCCGTGAGCGATCACCGACTGGCCGACGACGAACGACGAACCCGCCGGGTCGACCACCCTTCCGGCCAGATCGACACCGGGAATCAACGGCGAGATGCGGGCCACGCGCCCCTTGGGGGACGTCGCCAATCCATCCTTGTAATTGACGCTCGACCATTCGACCTCGATCAGCACACCGTCCGGAGCGATGTCGTCGATCGAGATCGCGCGAACGCCGCGCGTGGAGTCGTCACCAGTGTTCGAGAACACGAAGGCCGGAAAGGTTTCGTCCATCCGGTCGAGAGTACTCAGCGATACGACGTGGCCACGTGTTCGATGGATTCGATCGTCGAGTCGAGCGAGGTCGTGTGCCCCTGCACTCCGACCCAGGTCACTCCGGCTTCGGCCAGTCGGCCGAGGAAATCGCGGTGCCGTTCGACGTCGACTCCGGGCTCGGCGATCGAATGATCGGGACAGGTGACCAGCACGTCGATGGAGTCGGCGCGATCGCCGGCCAGATCCCTCGTCTCCCGTATCCGGGAGGCCAGGGTCTCGACATCGCCGATGTGCGCGGTGCGGGTCGTGTTCGACACGACTTCGGCGGTGAGCATCGGCATCCAACCCTGCACGCGAACGGCGCGGCGGGCCGCCAATCGCGAGTTGCCACCCACCCAGATCGGAATCGGGTTCTGCAACGGCCCGGGCAGACCGACCACGTCGCGAGCCTCGAAATCGAGACCCGTCATGGTGATCACCTCACCATTCCAATAACGCGGAAGGATCTCGAGAACCTCGTCGAAGGCCTCGTTGCGTCGTTCGAAGTCGACACCGAGGGCCCGGAACTCGGCCTTCTGATACCCGGTGCCGAGACCGAGCACGAAGCGACCACCGGACACGATGTCGACCGTGGCCGCCGCCTTGCCGAGCAGGAACGGATTTCGATACGCGGCCACGCTCAGATACGTCACGAGACGTATCGATCGACTTCCCGCCGCGGCCGCGCCCAGCGCCACGAACGGGTCGAGCGTCTGATGTCCTCCCGCCGCCAACCATTTGGCGCTGGGGGCCGGATGTTCGGTGAAGGCCAAACCGTCCAAGCCGGCGGCCTCGACCGCGCGCGCCACCTCGGCCACGTCCCCGGCATCGGTCATCCGACCGGAAGGCCCCACCGCCTCGGGGTACTGGTACAGGAAACGCACGGCCCGAGAGTACCGTGGCCTTCGTCATGAGGATCGGTTACACCACCATGAACACACCGTCCGACATGACGCCGCGCGAGCTCGCCCGGCTGCTCGAGGCGTCGGGCTTCGATTCGCTCTGGATCGGCGAGCACAGCCACATCCCCGCCTCGCGCCGGACGCCCTACCCCACCGGCGGCGAGATGCCGTGGCAGTACACGACGATGATGGATCCCTTCATCGCTCTCGCGATCGCCGCCGAACACTCCACGAATCTGCGCCTCGGCCTCGGCGTGGCATTACCACTCGAGCACGACATCTTCGTCCTCGCCAAGAAGACCGCCACGCTCGATCTGCTGTCGGGGGGTCGCGTCGAGTTCGGTGTCGGCGCCGGCTGGAACGTCGAGGAGTTGCACGATCATCGCCCCGGCATCGAGTGGTCGCAGCGCTATCTGGCCTTGGGCGAATCGGTCGAGGCACTTCGCGCACTGTGGACCGACGACGAGGCCGAACATCACGGCCGATGGTTCGACTTCGACGCGGTGTGGTGCCGACCCAAGCCCGCTCAGAAGCCGCACCCGCGGGTGTGGTACGGAACCGGTGGGCGCATCGGCACGCGGCACGCCGTGCGGTACGCCGACGGCTGGCTACCTCTCGACGTCACCTTGGGCAACGTCCCCAAGTTCGTCGGACGCTTCCGCGACGCGTGCCGCGAGTCCGGCCGCGAGAACGTGCCGATCTCGATGGTGGCCTTCGGCGATCCGTCCCTCGACACCCTGCTGGAGTATCGCGATCTCGGCATCGACCGAGTCGTGGTCGGATCCGGCCGCTCGGGCTGGGAGGATCCGAGCGGAGTCCCGGCGTTCATCGACCGCTACGCCGCATTCGTCGACCGCGTGGCCTGACTCCCGTGATGCGGTCCGGAAACGGGATCACGAAATCCGGGACCGTTCGTCACGCCCGGGTCCAAGCCCCCACGATGTCGTCGACCGTCGCGATCGTCGTGAGCAACGCCAGTGTGTTGTCGATCACCGCGTCGGCGTACTCGCGAGGCACTCCGCACACGGCATCGCGAACCAGCACCACCTGATAGCCGAGATCGATCGCGCTGATCACGGTTCCGAGGATGCCCAGATTCACCGACACCCCGGCCACCAGCAGGGTGCTCACTCCCATGTTGCGAAGAATCTGGTCGAGTGACGTCGACGTGAACGGAGTCATTCCGTGGATGCGCGACACCACGACGTCCTCGGGTTCCGGGCCCAACTCGGCCACCAAGGCCGCACCGGGCGAACCCTGGTCGATGGGTGTCGATCCCGTGTCACGGCGAAGTCGAGCGTTCATGGCGAAGATCCGGCAGTTCTCGGTGGCCCCCTTGCCGTCGGGACGGTTCTCGGCGGTGCAGTGGACGACCGGCACTCCCCGTGCGCGGGCCTCCGTGCAGAGACGACCGGTCGCCGACCGGACTCCGCTCGAGTCGACCTCGTCGACGAGTGCCTTCATCAGCGCCCCCGCACCGACCACGCCCTCCTGCAACTCCATCGTGAGCACCGCCACGTCGCTTCCGCCGACGAGGGTGGCCAGACGCGCCCGTGTCTTGTCGTCGAGACTGCTGGTCATTGCGTTCCTCCCGGAGACAGGTTGCCACACGCGAGTCGTCTGACAGACTCTCGACGTGACCAGCGACCGATCGAAGGACCGACGTCCGTCCGACATCCGGGACGCCGACCCCGCGCGCTACTGGGAAGCGTTCGCCGAGAAGTGGACCAACCTTCTCACCTACCGTTACCTCGGTCGACGCTGGGCGTCACTCGACAACGGCGTCGAGGGCGAGACGATGACCCTGCGCCACGACATGCGCAATGCGTCCGGCGGCATCATGGCCGCACCGCTGTGCGTCGCATCTCCGGAGTGCGGGGGCTTCAACGACGACGAGGTCGTTCCCAATCCGCTGATCGCCTCGATGCAGATCCTGGATCCGGCTCGTGACGTGCGACGGCTCCTGGTGCTCCCCGATGTGTTGCACAGTGGACGTCGACTCGGATTCAGCCGCGCGTTGGTCGTCGATGCCGACCGTCCCGAGCGGGTGATCGCCATCTCCACCGGCGTCGGCCTGTCGCTCGGCCCGGCCCCGGAGGGCTACGAGAAGGTCGACAATCCGCCGATCGAGGTGGTCGACTCGCCCGACTTGCCGCCGCTCACCGAGGTGTTCGGTGCGCGCCGGATCGCATCCGGCGAATGGGAACTTCCCGAACTCACGGCCGAACTGGCGTCACCCGACGCCGCCCTGCACATCGGTCCGCAGCACGTCGTGCTGGAAGCGACGGCCTCCGACCTCGCCGAGTCGATCATCGGCGGCACCGCCCAGGTGCTCGATTGGTACGTCATGTTCGTGTCGCGCGGCAAGACGGGTCCCTTTCGGGCCACCGGTGATGCCCACCGGGGCGCCGACGGGCGCGTTGGAGTACGGGTGAACCTGGTGGATCTCGGCGACGCCCAACGCGTCGTGAGCACCTGCGCGGCCACCTTCGGCGCCGCCTGACCGGCACACGACTGGAGCCGTTGGAACCGGCTACCCGGATCGGCTAACCGGATCGGCTGGCGAACCCGATCGTCCGGTCCGAACGATCAGACCGGAAGGCCGGACAATTTGCGCATGTTGTCGCGGAGGGCGAGCTTGCGCTCGGCGGGGCTGAGCCCGCCGAAGTCGGCCACCCACTCGAACGGATTGGCCAGACCCTCCGGGTGCGGCCAGTCGCTACCGAGCAGGAGACGATCGGCACCGATGATGTCGCGCACCGACGTGACGTCGTCCTCGTAGAAGGGCGCCACCGAGACGTGCGAGCGGAAGGTGTCCATCGGATCGCGCTTGTAGAGCTGCGGCGTCTTGCCGTACGAACGCTTCAACCGGCGCGCGAGATCGCCGACCCAACCCGCTCCCAGTTCGACCGTCGCGACCTGCAGGGTCGGAACCCGATCGAACAAGCCATGGCAGATGAGCGACGCGATGAGGTCGTACACCGGCCGCTCGACGTGAACGCCCATGACCTCGCTCAACGGCGACATCTTCATTCCGGTGTAGGTCTGGCTCTCGCCCCAGCGCTCGAGGTAGATGCCGTACCCGGAGTCGGCCCCGTGGAAGGCGATGGTGACACCGGCGTCGGCGGCGATGTTCCAGAAACGGTCGTACAGCGGGTCGGCCAACGAACGGAAACGATCCGGGGCCTTCACCGGAGCCGGACGGAACGTCACGAAGCGAGCACCTTTGGCGATCACGTGCTGGAGTTCCTCGATGGCCCGATCGACGTCGATCAACGACATCAACGGTCCGGTGAGGATGCGACCGTCGCGGTTGTATCCCCAGTCCTCGTCGAGCCACTCGTTGTACGAGCGAAACGCCGCGTACAGCATGTCGGGATTGTCGGCCATCATCTCCTCGAGGCCGAGTCCGAGGCTGGGAAGCACCCAGGCCGTCTCGACCTGCTGACGATCGAGCAGTCGCACGCGAGCGTCGCGGTCGCGGGCCTCGGTCGGGATCGGGCCCATCTTCACGATGTCGCGGATCTCCTTGCCCTCGTGATTTTGGGCCCGGAAATAGAGTTCGAGAGAACCCGGCTGGCCCACCGGGTCGTAGGTAGGATTCGGAATGAGCGTCAGCAACTTGTTGTTGACCAGGAGGGTCTTGCGACCGTCGATGTCGATCCAGTGGATCGCGTGCTTGAACTTCTTGGGCATGTGGCGCGTCACCGCGTCGGTGTGCTCGTAGTAGTGCTGGTCGGCATCGGAGAGGCCGTAGGTGACGTCGGCCGGGATGTTGCGCTCCTGGAGCATCGTCATGATGTCGCTCGCTTTCGGTGAGAACGGCGTTTCTGACGCCTCGTCAGATTCTACGTCGGGTTGGCCCCGGGTGGTAGACCCTCCTCCGTGCACCGGTCACCCGATTCCCAACCGCCCGACACCGCCGCAGAAGCCCTACCGGTGGCCCCCGAAGACCTGCCAACCCCCGAAGACCTGCCAACCCCCGAAGACCTAACGGTGGCCCGCGAGGCGATCCGCGACTTGGTGGCCCGCTACAACGCCAACGGCGACACCGGCCGTTTCGTGCAGGTTCGCCAACTCTTCGCCGCCGACGCGTGGATGGACATCGGCGACGGGAACGTGCGTCACGGAATCGACGAGATCATGACCATCTTCACGGGAACCTCCGACGCCGTGACCGCCGACTTCGTGCGTCACTTCACCTCCACCCACCAGATCGACGTCGTTTCGCCGGATCGCGCGACCGGCCGCCTCTATTACGCGGTGTTGACCCAGGTCGGCCTCGACCACTGGGGACGCTACGTCGACGAGTACGTGCGCCACGGCGACCGGTGGTTGTTCGCTTCGCGACGAGTCTCGGTCGACGGATGGTCGCCGTCGAGCGTGTTCCCCCGCTGAACGATCACCCTGCTCGATAAACCTGCTCGATAAACCTGCTCGATAAACCTGCTCGATCAAACTGCTCGATGATCAGCGGAAGGCGCTGCGCGGACGCTGCACGAACTCGAAGGGAACTCCGTCGGGATCGTTCAGGAAACAGATCCACATGTCCGGCACCTTGGTGCCGGTGAGTTCGACCTCGCGCGGTTCGCGGACGAACTCGACGCCCTCGGCCACGAAGAGACGGTACGACTCGCGCGTGTCGTCGACGGCCACCGCGGTGCGGAAGAGTCCGGCATGGTTGGCGGGCTCCGGATGGCGACCGTGTCCGGTTGGGTGGTGCCACTGCACCAGAACCACCTCGCAGGGTTCGTCGGGCAAGCGGAGTCTCTGCGCGGTCGCGCGCACCGATCCCATCGCCGACGACAAGAAATCGGCGTCGGCGATCTCGTGCCGGTCGACCTCGACGAACCCCATGCGGCGGTACCACGGTAACGAGACCTCGAGATCGGTGACCGCGATCCGGAGGTGGCGAATCCGCGACTCACCCTCGGGCACGTCGGGATCGTCGACGAGGTCGATCAGGACCCCGTTCGGATCGGCGATCGTGAACCAGGCGCCCGTCCAGGGCGACCGACCCGACGCGAGAACGACCGCACCGGCGGCGGTCAGATCGTCGGCCACCGCGCGGGCTCCGTTGACCGCGACGCCCAAGGCCTGCATACCCACCTCGGTGGGGTCCTGTCGGGGCCGACCGACCATGCGTGGCGACACCCACTCCTGAACCTCGACCGACGGACTCACCCGCGGTCCACGCCGGTCGTACACGAACGCCGCCCCGCTCACGATCTCGCCGTCGATTCCGAGGAGCGATCCGTCGGAGGGATGGAGCGGGTTGCGCATCACTTCTTTCATCCGCAGACCCTCCACGAGGAAGTTCGACACCTGGTCGGTGTCGTCGCAGCAATAGCAGAAGTGCAGAAAGCGACGGGCCGGGCCTTCCCATGACGACGACGGTTCCGCGGACATCGCTCGAGCGTAACCCGCCATCGGCGGACGACACGGACGAACCGGACGACACGGACGAACCGTCGACCTGCCAGAATCGCAACGGGTCTTCGGCCCGAACACGGAGGAACCATGCAAGAGGCACTCGACGGACACCGTCTCGACGGCAAGATCGCGCTCGTCACCGGCGCCAGTCGGGGTATCGGTACCGCCATCGCGCGTCGACTGGCGGCCGAGGGTGCCTCGGTGGCCTGTACGGCTCGCACCCTCGACCCCGACCCGAAGTACGTGGGAACGCTGCGCGACACCGTCGACCTGATCCGGTCGGCGGGGGGTCGCGCCGAGGCCTTCCGCGCCGATCTCTCGTCGAACGAGGACCGCGCCCGTCTCGTCGACGAGGTGCATTCGACCCTCGGGCCGGTCGACATCCTCGTCAACAACGCCGCCGTGACCTTCTTCTTCCCGGTCGAGACGTTTCCCGAGAAGCGTTTCAAGTTGATGATCGAAACCCAGGTCTGGAGCGCCATCGATCTCGCCCAACGGGTGATCCCCGACATGCGCGCCGCCGGAGGTGGCGCGATCCTCAACCTCTCGTCGCGCGCCGCAGTGAAGCCGGTCGGTCCTCCTTTCGAACCCTGGTACGCCAGTGGCGCCTCCTCGGTGTACGGCCTCTGCAAGGCGGCACTCGAACGACTGTCGCTCGGCATGGCCGCCGAGTTGTACGCCGACCGCATCGCCGTGAACACCCTGGCCCCGTGGGACAACGTGCCCACACCGGGAGCCATGGCTCACGATCTCGTGGAGGACTTCCGCCTCGAGCCCGAGGAACTCATCGCCCAAGCCGCCCTCGAACTGTGCGCCGGAGACCCGGCTCGCCTCACCGGACGCGTCGCCTACAGCCAACCCCTCCTCGCCGAACTCGGCGTGCAAGCGCGGGCACTCGACGGCGGCCCCTTCGCCCCGACGGCCTGACATGGCGCGACTTCGCCGGGGCGTGTGGTCGAACTGGGCCGGGAACCAGCGATGTCGGCCCGAGAACGTGGACCAGCCGACGACGGAGGACGAGCTGGCGTCGATCGTCGCTCGATCGCGACGGGTGAAGCCCGTCGGCACCGGGCACAGTTTCACCGGAGCCGCGCTCACCGACGGACGGCTCGTCGACATGAGCGGCTTGCGGCGACTGGTGGACGTCGATCGAGCCAACGGCACGGTCACCGTGGAAGCCGGAATCACGATCGCCGATCTGAACGAACTTCTGCACGGACTCGGCCTGGCCCTGCCCAACCTCGGCGACATCGCCTACCAGACGATCAGCGGTGCCATCTCGACGTCGACCCACGGGACCGGAGCGCGCTTCACGGGTCTGGCCGGGCAGGTGACCGCCCTTCGACTCGTCGACGGCACCGGTGCCGTCCACGACATCGTCGATCCCGATCTGGTGCGCCTCTGCACGGTCGGCGTCGGCACTCTGGGCGTCGCGACCCGGTACACGCTGCGCGTCGTGCCGTCGTTCCGACTCCGGGCCGTCGAGGGGGCCGACCGCCTCGATGCCCTCCTCGAGGACCTCGACCGCCACGTCGACGAGAACGACCATTTCGAGTTCTTCTGGCTTCCCCACACACCGTGGGCCTTGACCAAGCACAACCAGCGCACCGAAGCGCCGGCCGACCGACCGACGCCTCGGGATCGGGCTCACCTGTGGTGGTCGAAGACGATCATCGAGAACGTGGGATTCGGAGCCCTCTGCGAGATCGGACGACGCCGACCGGCGCTGATTCCACGGTTGGCCACCGCGCTTCCGTCGTCGGGACGAACGGTGAGGATTGCCGACAGCCATCGCATCTTCGCCAGTGCGCGCCTCGTTCGCTTCCTCGAGATGGAGTGGTCGATTCCCCGCGAGCAATGCGTCCCGGCCCTGCGAGACCTCCGCGAGATGATCGACGACGAAGGCCATCTCGTGTCGTTCCCGGTGGAGGTGCGTTTCACCTCCGCCGACGATGTGGCGCTCTCGACCGCCGAGGGTCGCGACTCCGCGTACGTCGCCGTTCACATGTACAAGGGCACCCCGTGGGCGGACACCGAGCGTTACTTCCGGTCCGTCGAGCGAATCATGCGCGAGCACGGAGGGCGACCCCACTGGGGCAAGATGCACTTCCTCGGTGCCACCGAGTTGGCGCCGCTCTATCCCCGGTGGAACGAATTCCTCGAGATGCGCGAGAAGTTCGACCCGCGGCGAGCGTTCGCCAACGACTACACCAACCGAGTGTTCGGCGCCTGACTCGCCGGTCACTCGGCCTTCGACTGGCCCGACACCTGGCCCGACATGCTCGTCGAACTCACGATGAACGATTCGACCCTGCGGCTCATGGTCCACCGTCAGCAGGAGAACCACACCTCCGAATTCCGCCACTTCCGGAGCGAGTTCCGCTACGGCTCGTTCACGCGGATGGTGGCCCTGCCGTCGGGCGCCACTCCGAAGGAGATCCACGCGTCGTACACCGACGAAATCCTGGAAGTCGTCGTTCCGATGAACGGCAGCAAAGCCAAGGAACAGCGCATCAAGATCGAGCGTCACTGACGCTCGCGGAAAGCCAGAAGTGTCTCGAGCATCACCGCCTCGTCCACCGCACCGAGACCCAACTCGGAGCTCTCGCTCCAACCGACCTTGCGCACCACGATCACATCGAGCGGAGCAACGAGCCTCGCGGCCACCTCCGATGCCACGGAAACAACACCACGGGGAAGCCCCACGACCGTCGTGACCGGTCACGGGAGACGGACCTCCCTTGGTCACGTACTCGACGAACGACTGCCATTCGGCAACGTACGACGGGATGTATCGATCGAGAAAGAAGAACGGAAGCAAATCCTGCGACGTGCCGTCGGCGGTGCGGCGGATGCCGGTGTGAGCCAAGGGGTTCTCGGAGGCCGCCAGGCCCTTCGATCCGAAGGCCTCCACCCGCTGGTCGTAGCCGTAGACGGCGCGGCGCGAGTTGTCGATCGTGGTGATGCAGCCGTTCTCGTGTTGAAGAACGATCAGCGCCGTGTCGATGTCGCCGGCCTCGCCGATGGCCGGGTCGACGCGGACCGCCCCTCGCGCGTACACCTCGACGACCTCGCTTCCCGTGACGTACCTCGCCATGTCGAAGTCGTGGATCGTCATGTCGAGGAAGATCCCGCCCGACACCTTGATGTACGAGACGGGAGGCGGGGCGGGGTAGCGACTGGTGATGCGCACCATTTCCACGTCTTCGATCACGCCACCCCGAACCGCGTCGCGCACCGACTGGTGGGCGCCGTCGAAACGACGATTGAAGCCGATCTGCAACGGGACACCGGCCGCTTCGATGGCCTTCGGTGCCTGATCGACCAGCGCAGGATCCATCGAGATCGGCTTCTCGCAGAAGATCGGCTATCCAGCCGCGGCCGCGGCGATCATCAACGGAACATGGGTGTCGGTGCTGGACCAGATCGCCACCGCATCGACGTCGGGTGAACCCAGGACGTCCTCGGCCTTGGTGGTGTGTGGAACACCCAACTCGGTGCCGACCGCGACCGCGGCGTTGCCGGCCCCTTGCACCGACTGGTCGTAATCGATGATGTTTCCGGTCATCATTCCCGAGTCGTCCGACAGGTAGAACGCGATGGCCCGCGCCACCTCCGGAGATTTGATGAGCCACCCGAACGGCTGGTCGACATCGTCAGCGGTGATCGGCGAGCAGTGCCGCGCCGACGGCACCGGCCCGTTCGCCGAGATCGGCGAACTTCAACTCGGGATGCGGACGCAACTCGGGCGCGTAGAGCAACTCCCGGAACCAATGCGAGATCGGCCCGATGTAGATGTCGGCCGAGGCCGCCAAACCACCACCCAGAACGAACATCGCCGGATCGAGGATGTTGGCCAGGCTCACGAGCCCGATGGCCACCCACCGACCGAAGTCGTCTATCACCTTGATGGCGTGCGGGTCGCCCTCGCGCGCCGCCGCCTGCACGTGCTCCCCGCGCACCAGATCGGGGTCGCCACCCGCCAGTTCGACCACGCGGTTCACGCGACGCCCGACCGCGTACTCGCGCGCGAGTCGCGCCAGCCCGCTACCCGATGCGTAGCGCTCCCAGCATCCCTGTCGACCGCACGGACACGGCGGACCCTTCGGATCGACCACGATGTGGCCGATCTCGCCAGCGAAACCGTTCGCGCCGCGCTGCAGACGCCCTCCCGCCACGACTCCCCCGCCGATTCCGGTGCCGAGGGTGACCATCACCATGTCGTCGACGCCGCGCGCCGCTCCGTACTGCCATTCCGACAGCGCGGCACAGGTGGCGTCGTTGTCGACGCTCACCGGGCGACCGAGAGCCGAACCCACCCGCGGACCCACCTCCAGTTCGGCGACGCTCACCAGGTTCGGTGCCGCCCGCAGGGTGCCCTCGCGGGTCACGAGACCGGGAACCCCGATACCGAGCGTGTCCCACTCACCAAGTTCCCGGGCGAACTCCACGAATCCGTCGATCACCTGATCGGACCCCTTCGGCGTGGGTCGACGTCTTTCGACGACGACCTCGCCCCGCTCGTCGATCACGACGCCCAGGAACTTGGTGCCGCCGACGTCGATACCGGCCCGGCGCGTCATGAGGGTTCTCCAGCGTTCCAGATCACCCGGCGAGCCTAGATGTCCCGTTCATCGGGGCGCCGTCACGCACCATCGCCCAACGTGTTCGTCGCGACGAAGCGTCGACCAGCGGTTCGACGACGGAACCGGATCCGAGGCCCCAGCGCTCGGCGATCCGCTCGAGCGAGTCGCCACCGACGACCACAGCGGCCTGCACCGCGGCGCCGGTCGCCACCGTTTCATCGGTGTCGGGTACCGCCACGACTCGACCGGAGAGATCGGCCAGACGCCGGCGGTACGCCTCGGAACGGGATCCGCCACCGACGAGGAACACACGACCGTCGATCGTGGCCCCGGCGCGTCGCCGACGTCGCTCATGTGGCACGCCGACGATGCGGTGAGGTGCGGCGCGTCGGTGGTCAAGTTGCTGTTGCCCTATCACCCCGATCACCGATTGGCCGCCGATCAGCAGCGAGTGGGCGCCGACGTGGTGGCCGAGTGCCGACGGGCCGGGATACCCGTCGTGTTGGAGCCGCTCTTCTTCGGACTCACCGACCCGAGCGATCGCCAATGTCGTGGTGCCTCGGTGGAGGCGCCTGCTCGACGCCTCGCGCTGAGTCAGATCCAGCCGACTCGCAGCAGCACCGTGGCCGACCACGCTCCGACCACGGCGAGCAAAGTGATCCGATCCGGCCTTCGGGCCGCCCGCAGCAACACCACCGACGCGATCGTCGGCACGAGGACCATCTGACGCAGTTCGGCGGGACCGTCCCACACGTTGTACGACAGACACACCGAAACCAGCGATCCGAACGCCAGAGCGATCGGCAACCATCCATCGGCGGGCGCGAGAGCCGTTCTCGCGCGCCACGCGGCGCCGATCAGCAGAACGACCGCGAGCAACTGCGGTATCACCAGCCACTCGCTCGGGTCGACGTCGCCGGCGAGCAACGCACCGATCGCGCGGGTCAGCCCGACGGAGGGCCAGTCGACGCTCGCGTCACCGGAACCGAACACCGGCCACCCACCGAACTCGACGGCCGCGATCGATTGCCAGCCGGCGAACGCGGCTCCGGGAAGCAACCAACCGAGGTCGACCATGCCGGGCGACGCTCGATGGCGGACGATCGACCAGAGTCGATGCGCGCCGAAGGCCGCGATCACGTACGCGGCCTGCTCGTGAGCCAACACCGCCACCGTCCAGGCCGGTGCCGCGAGCCATCGACGCCGTTCACCGCCAATCGTGGCCATGCCCAACAGCAACGCCGCGGCCATCACGATCTCGTTCAGGTCGCGGGCCAGGCTCATCACGAATCCGGTCGACGCCGCCGGAAGCAGTCCCCACCAGGCCGCGAGCCCGGCTCTCCGGGCCAGGCTGGCCGCCGCTCCGGCCAGCACTCCCAGCGCGATCACGTTGACCATCACCAGCGACCACGACACGCGTTCGGCCGATCCCAGCGCGAACGCCCAGGCCGCCGCCGGGTAGGCGATGCGACTGGCCCGCAAGGGATCGTCGAGCGCCACACCGTTGCTCGGCTCGACTCCCAGTTCGGCGGGGTCGAGCGCCAACCGCCAGTAGAACTGCCCGTCGTATCCGGCGCCGTCGAACACGTGAAGGTCGATCGGGGTCGCCGAACCATCGACGTGCACGCTTCCGGCCACCACGAACCGGCTGATGTCACCGTCGGCGGCGAACCCGAGCCGAGCGAGGACGAAGGCCAACGCGATCAGCGAGGCCAGCGCGCCCACCGCGAGCGAACCGGGATGTCGAAGGGATCCGATGATCCGACGGTAGTGAACGATCCGACGGTAGTGAATGGTCAACAGACCATCGAGACGGATTCGATGCACGCGATCGGCTCGATCACCCGGTAGTCGTCCGGCGAGTGTAGAGGACCTGACCCTCGGTGACGGCGGGGATCATGGTGGACGCGTTCTCGAGGCGACGCTGGGAATCGAACCCAGGTGGAGGGCTTTGCAGGCCCTTGCCTCAACCACTCGGCCACGTCGCCACTGTTCGGCGAACCGAACAGGCTCAAAACCCTACCGCCGTTCCCGACGCACTCGCCCCTCGACTCCCGATGGCCGACGCATTCCTGCCAATGTGTCGTCCATGAAACGACGTCACTTCGCCCTCGCCATCGTCCTGACCATCGCCGCCTGTGGTGGTTCGGATTCGGCGAGCGACACCTCGAGCGCACCGACACCGACCGATTCGACCGATGTCTCCGAGGCGCCCACGGAGACCGCACCAGTCACCGAGGCCCCGACCACCACCGTCGATCCGGCGGCACTGGCGAACAAGTACGCCGAGGCTGGTGCGTATCCGGTCGGTGTCACGACTCGCGAATTGGCCGCGGGCAACAAGGTCGAGATCTGGTACCCGGCCGTCGAGGGCACCACGGGCACCGAGTCGTACGACGTGCGCGACTTCGTTCCCGATGCCATCCGCGCCTTGCTGACCGCCGACGTCCCCGCGGTCTACGAGTACGAGGCGGAACGCGACGCCGCGGTCGCCGACGGCCCGTTCCCGGTGGTTCTCTTCAGCCACGGCTATTCGGGAATGCGCCTGCAGAGCACCTTTCTCACCGCGCATCTCGCGAGCTGGGGAATGATCGTCGTCAGCGCGGACCACTGGTCGCGCGATCTCTATCACGTGCTGAGCGCTCCGGTGGGCGACCGCGCATCGAGCATCGGCGAGCTGAGCGAGGCCCTCGACCTCGTCGTCGCGTCCAACACCACCGCCGGAGATCTCCTCGAGGGACGGGTCGACGAATCCCGAGTAGCGGCGGTCGGCCACAGCGCCGGCGGCGGCACCATCGTCGGCGCCTCGCTGGCCGACGATCGCATCGACGGATACGTGTCGCTGGCATCGGGCGTCGGAGTCGGCGGCAACACCACGACCACCGCACCACTCCAACTGCCGACGCAACCCTCGTTCTTCATCGCCGGTGCGCTCGACGGAGTGATCTCGGCCGAGTCCGGCACGCGCGCCTCGTACGACCTGGTACCCGGTCCGAGCCGACTGTGGATCATCGATGGTGTCGGCCACAACGGATTCGACGACTTCTGCACGTTCGGCAACGGTTCGGGCATCATCGGGGTCGCCATCGCCTCCGGCCTCGGCGCGTTGCTCGAAGCTCAGCCGACCCTGAGAACTCTCGGCGAGGACGGATGCCTACCTCCATCGGTTCCGGTCACCGAAACCTTCCCGATCATTCGACACGCCGTGACCGCTCAGATCCGGTACTGGTTCGGCGACGACGCCGCGCCGGTTGGATTGGGACCCGAGGTTGCCGACGCCTACGCGGTGGCCGTCGACATCTCGTCGAAGGACTGACGGCATCACGTCGCCGACTCCGGTCGGCCAGACTGGAGCAGAAGGGCCGGCGCCGCCGGTCGGCACGAAGGGATCCCCATGACACAGCAACGCAGCATCGTCCTGAGGGGCGGACTGGTGGTCGACGGCACCGGTGCCCCGGGACGAACGGCCGACGTCAGGATCGAAGGCGACCGGGTCGCGGCGATCGGCCTCGGGCTCGACGGCGACGAGGTGGTCGACGTGACTGGTCTCGTCGTCGCCCCCGGTTTCATCGACATCCACACGCACTACGACGCCCAAGTGTTCTGGGATCCCGCACTCACTCCGTCGTGCTTCCACGGAGTCACCACGGTGGTGGCCGGCAACTGCGGATTCACGATCGCTCCCACCCGCGCCGCCGACCGCGACCTGATCGCGCGCACCATGGAGAAGGTCGAGGACATGGACCCGGCCACCCTCACCGAAGGGATCCCGTGGGACTTCGAGACCTTCCCCGAATACCTCGACGCCGTCCGCCGGCGCGGCACCGTTCTCAACTACGCCGCCTACATCGGCCACACCGCCCTGCGTCTCTTCGTGATGGGCGACGAGGCGGTGGGGCGCGCCGCCACCGACGACGAGATCGACTCGATGGCGAACATCGTCCGCGAAGCCATGAATGCCGGAGCGGCCGGATTCGCCTCGAGTTTCGCGGTGACGCATCGCGGCGCCGACGGTCAGCCCATTCCGAGTCGGTGGGCCGATCGTCGCGAGATCGACGCCTTGTGCGCGGCCGTGGGCGACACCGGACGTGGCGTGATCGGCGTGAATGGAGGAGAGAATCTGTCGCTGCCTGACTGCTACGAGTTGCAGCCTCGCA
>Ga0172373_10004105_pt1 | contig 20718 bp, 9 predicted proteins | sample Lak10m_2_FD_114546 | JGI IMG/M metagenome (GOLD analysis project Ga0172373, IMG submission 114546) | Freshwater microbial communities from Kabuno Bay, South-Kivu, Congo - kab_092012_10m | ecosystem: Environmental > Aquatic > Freshwater > Lake | place: Democratic Republic of the Congo: South-Kivu...
GTTGCGCTCAGTGCGCCGTCGTGCTGACTCTTTATCCCAGCCGTGGGTGTTGGCGGCTTCGGCATCCGTAATCGGGGGCGGCTTGCCATGACGGGCCCGAAGGCTTGAAGCGAGCTTCTCGCGTTTATTCATTTTGAAACATTTGCAATTTTCCTCAAATTCGGGTTACGGCAAGGTCTAATGCCCCATTACTAAGACTTTAATCAATCTTGACAACACGATGCTTCGGAACGTGAACCTCTCTCTCGGTCACGGCCTTTGGTCGCTGAGCACCTCAGATAACGAATGCATCAACGCTGTCAGTTCGACATATGACAAGAAGACAGCTCTGGATTCACAATCTGGCTCAATCTGGAGAGATTCGGTCGAGTATCGCTCTTGCAAATCGTGCTGGTCGGACCAAGTCAAGACTCGTACCCTCATCACGATTTACTGTTCCCCCCGTGGGGGTACCGACGTATTCTCCGGCGGCATTCAATGCTGCGCCACCGCTAACACCCGGACCAGAACGCGCGTCAGTCTTAATAAACTCTCCCTGAAGTTCGCCAGAGCCAGGTGGTATGACTCGCAACCCGGACACCACACCCGACACCGAAGTGATCGTGTCACCTCCGACTCCGGGATATCCAACCAGATATATCTTCTCATTGATTTCGACCTCGGTGCTTGAGATAGTTACCGGTTGACGGTTTGATTTATAGTCCTCGCCGTATGCATCGACGAGCTTAAGTACCGCCAAGTCGTTCTCCACATCGTCTGCGATGAGTTGACCGTAGGCATCACAAACTGGCGCCTTGGTCCAGGTGTCGGTGAAGCAGATCAGAAATTCACAGTCAGAGCTTTCCGCCACATGCTGATTCGTGAGTACGTACGAGCCATCGAGCACGATCGTGCCCGAACCCGACCACAGCCCACTGGGGCAATCTGCTTCAATGGACACAATCGATTTGATTATCGTGTCGAGTGACACAGTTGTACTCGGGTTAAGAACAGAAGACCTGATGGTGGACGTCGGCAAGCGTTCACTTAAACCTTCCCTCGATGCCGTCGTCGACACGGTTGTCCGCACAGAGAGTTCCGATGTGTCTAAGTCTGAACCAGTTCGAAAAAGAATCCAACCGGTGATGATCACCACGACACACACAAGTGACAGGGCAGCAATTCCAGATCCTCTATTACGCAGGGTCTGACCAGAGTTGCGATTCGGCACACTCGTCGGGGTGGTCCGAGTGGAGAGCTTAGGTATCGCGCGAGGCTGCCGTGTCTCAGGGAAAGTCGAACTTTTTGACGTCGTAGCGGAAGGAAATCGCGGTCGTTCAGATACTTCGTTAGTGCTGGTCGAAGGTACCTTCTTCGTCGGGGGCCGAACTGAACGCCTTCGCCGCCAAGGAGAGCTCGTCATAGGCGTTGAACTTGACTTCGTCGTCTTTAACCCACTGACGACTTCGAACTTATCTCGTCAGTCGTGAAGAGTTCAGAGACGGAAACACAGGAGCCGAAGAGGCGAATGGTGCTTGAAATCCGGTCAGGTGTCAACACTTCGCTTTCTCTAACAGCCGCCACGCGCACATCTTGGGTTTCTTTCTCTTTAAGCGATACGAGGTCACGAGGCCACCAAACATGTGTCTCCATCTGTTGCCTCGGATCGTTGCCGCCAAAGACAGTGGTGACGAGTCCCCCATCGAGAAGTCTTGCACCGCTAGGTACTAGACGGTGGAAGTAACTACTTGCATCCAAGTCACCGGTGTCACCGATTAGATGAGCCGCGCGGTCAGAGAGGATCGTAGAGTACGCGTCTTCAAGTCTCACTTCGCTCGACCGCACAAGAAGACTTTCGTCGTACTTGCCATCAAACACTGACCTCATAAACTGCCATCGAGTACCTCTGGCAGAGTCCGAAATCACTTCAGGCCACGTGGGTACCACTGGACACATCTCTGGTTCAACCAGACTCATGTTGTCCTCATCGAGACCCTTTGAGAATGCCCAGTCTCGCTGGAAAGCCCGAGTCAAGTGGTGGTACTGAGAGGACAACCACCCTCGACGAATGAACAACAGCCGAAGCCGAGATGCTAACCCATGTCGACCGCGATCTGTTAGTCGAAGTGCTGCCTTTCCAAACTTCATCAAGTTTGGATCGACCCTCGTCACCATCTCGGCATGACGTACCGAATCATGAATCTTACGGCCTAGTGGATATCGAATGAGACGAGCAAGTACCACTGCACTACCCACCCATTGAATTGCGGCGCGACGTAACGTACGTTCAGCAAGCGCGCTCTCTAGCAATTCCGTCTCGGCCCAGCGAAGGGTTTCTGCAAGGAGATTCAAGCGGTACTTTTCTCTTAGTACCACGAACGCATAAACCGCGGCCCCGCCAAATACGAGAGAGACGGAAAGTACATATCCAACAATCATTAGACGGAGCTGAACCTGATCGGACAGGCCCCGAATCGGCGATCGATCACTTCCAAAATACGCAGTAATCCCCACCAGACAGAAGACACAAAGGAGCCCGAGCAGAGTCGAGGCAAACTTTTTCCTCAACAGGCTCTTACTTAAGCGATTACGAGCATAAGACGTAAGCGCGATCGCAATCGTTCCGGCCATGAGTAAGGCCCCCACGAGAGCCGTAGTCCGAAGAGGTCGAATGCGGAGAATGAAATCACGAATAGGCGCAAAAAATACCCACTCGAGCGCAACAACAACAGTGCACACAGTTATCGCAGTTATCACACGAGCCTGCCATCGCCCGGAAGTTTTGACCAACAGGCCCGCAATCGAGATACAAACGATTAATGTCGCCGCGAACGACCAGATGAAGTCTCGTGTAAACGGAGTAAGCGGTTCTCCACTCAACCAGTAGCGACGGTCCGTCAACGTACCTGTTACGAAGTACGCGACCCCAAAGCCCAGAAACAGCGCTGCCTTTATCGTCTTTGAGATCACCGCCGCTTCACGTGGAGCGAATTCACCCGGTATGCGTCTGAGGCGATCGACCATCGCTCGGACATTTCGGCCTGCCTTATCGGCCTCCCGAATGAACTCGACCGCCACGGCAGTCAGGACAGTTGACTGTTCCAAGTTCACTGGCGTATCAGGCTTCGCAGTTACATCAGAAGCCACGGAAACTGATTTGGCACTCTGGTCGGTCGACAGCACGAACTCCGATGGCGGAGCAAGTAACGACTCGGCAGGAACCGCGAAGTCTCTTTCGCCTTCTGCAGGCCGGATGCCAGTGGACCCGTCCGAAGCTCCAAGTTCCTGAGCCTCTGCGTTCAAGCGGTCGCCGAAGGGTGAGACCTCGGAACCGGATTGTGGGTCAGCGACTTCCGGAAGCTCCGCGCTCCACTCATCGAGTTCAGTCTCTAGACAGGAACCAAATGTGCTCAAGATTTCAGCGACTTCATCAGATTTCGGACCTAGGACTCCCTTCTCAACTACCAACCAGTTCTCCTGCCCAACCCGTTCACGATCAGCTGCAGCGATGCTTGAACCGTCGACGAAACTCAACGACTTCTCCACTAGCTGATTCCAGTGACGGGGCTCCAATACGAGTCTTCGGGATGAGTCGGTTTCGGTCGTAAGTCGAGAAATCATCTCATCAACTTGTTCGGCAGTGACCGCTGCAGCATGAGTCTCACCTACATCGCTTGCCAGTAGTACTCGAATGTGGCTATTGGACCCGCCTACTGCCTCTTGCAGAATCGATGCGGAAAGATCGTTTAGCTCCCCTTGAGCATCACGAACTAGCAGTTTGGGCAACCGAACCAAAGCCTTGCCAAATTCGGAAATGTATTGTCTCCAAAAACTGCGGGCGTCGGTCTTAACTATTCCGTCTGGTGGACTTGTGGGCTCAAACCGTAACTCATTCGGATAGATGCACCGGACAAAGGAGTCAATTCGTTCCTGTGACCCGGGAAATGGTTCGCAGTCGACGGGTGTCGCCAAGTCGCCATCACCGTCAACCACACTTGCAATTGGCAAAGGCGGGCACTCGAGAATTAGCGCTCGTGAACCAACAAATCGGAGCCATACCCTGCCGTCGCCGCCTGCCACGAGAGGGAATTCGTCGACGATGCAGGTCCGCATCTCTCTCCAAAGCCCGAAAAGTGTTGCCAACTCAATTTGAAAGTGCGAAATGAGTAACTCTTGCTTCAGGTCGGTGATGGGCTGTGCCATCCCGGCATGCGTCTGTGAGTCTCGAGGTATGACGGCAAGGTTTATCGCAGAACCGTCCACAAAGAGCGAGAGTGAATCAGATACTTTGCCTTCACAGAACAAACCAAGACGTATCTGCCTGACGCCAACGTTTGGTGCGTACGTACTTGAACGCTCTCCGAGCCACGTTGCAATCTCCAAAAGCGCTGTCTGATTTTCGGCGAGGAGCTTTTGGCTCTGAAGGGCAACAACGCGAACACTTCTCAATTCGGGCTGATTTGTTGTCATCCATGCGAACAGCCCATCGACTTTCTTGCCGTCGGTACCACCGTGTATCTGGGCGATCGGGTCAATCGGGTGAGCATGATTATCTTCAGGAATCACAACAGCGAAGCTGCGAAGGCCAGAAAGACTCTGACCCAGGGTGGAGACCGCTTTTAAGGCAGCGACGTCTTCGCGGCTGACCACAAAGATCGAAAAACTCAGATCATGATTGATCTGTGGTTTCATGCTCAAATTTGCCTCACCCGAGGTAACTCGTCACTCTTGCCACTTATCAATGCTTCTCTCAAGAGCACTCACCGCCCGAACAAGATGGTTTGTGCCGTCTGAGGAACTTAGAAGTGTCTGCCACTTCTTGGTGTAGTTGAGCTGAGTTCGTTCAACTTTCACGGAATCCAAGAATTCCTGCTCCTTGTCAAACAGCCACTTCAACTGACTTGAAAAGTGTTGTTTGAGTGCTCCAGCGCGTGCTTCAGGCGTAGCATGCCCGGCGAGATTAGGTCGAATCGTCACATTAAGTCCCTGCCGCAACTGGCTCTCGCCTCGCGCATTCGATGTCTTGAGGGTTCCACTTCGAATCCACTCTCGAATCAAAGGATTCGGTGCTGAGTATCCGAGGATCGGCTCGTCATTTGAATGCGGTACAGACAATCCATAGTCTCTCAATGCGATATAGGCGTTGAGGGGCGATGAATTGCTCTGTTCGCAGACGGCAACGAGCGCCAGTCCGAGCGACTCAAGAACCGAGAACAAATTACCTTCAGTGCGTCCCGAATCGACGTTGTCTGAAGCGCTCGACAACATCGGGAAAGGAAAGTTCGCGGGATGAAGGTTCGCCTCCCAATGTGCGATCTTGATCGGGCTGCGCCCATCGGTTGGGATCTCTAGCAGACCAAAAGCATGAGCTGTGAACCAGCCACGAATCATCGCGACAATATGGCCCTGAGGCGCGGGAATTGCTTCTGATGTGAGTCGTGCTCGACGGAAGGTCCAGAACGAAGTTTTTGCTTGATCTGCAGTGTTTACAGCACTCCACTTTTCCCCTATTGGCCTAAGCAACGAACTCAGCAGCACAGGCTGCTGAGGCCCAGGTAGGGCCGAAATCACTTCGATTGTCTGGGCATCACTGCTCGTAATCAGTCCAGCGGGAATTTGGTCCTGCGGCATGTAATTGCGCACAATTGCCAGAACATCCTTGGCTAGCGGATGCGGCTCAGCAAATGGAAGCTGCGAGAAGGAACGCTCGCTATCGCTCGGGGTGCTGAGAGCTTGCTGCAACTGTGCATTCAGTTCCACGAGCGGTGCTGAGAGTTGTACCGCCGATGCCAACTTCGCCTTGAAGTCGCTCTGACGCTTCTGAATTTCTTCCTGGCTGATATTTGCATTGACTCCAGTCCGTTGCGTGTAAGTTCCAAGACCTTGAGCGAGGAATCCTTGAAGTGTGGTGCCCTGTCGACCTAGCCAGAGTTCGGCTCTGTACTTCAAGTCTTCTGGGCTCATTCGAACCTCGACCTCGAACTTGCTCTGAGTGCTCTCACGAATGACGTTATGCGTTGGAGACCATTTCGCTCGCTTGAGAAGCGCAACTTCAGTTGATTCACGCTTTTGTTCTTCTGCAACATCTCTTATGAACTTTCCCGAGATCACGTCGACACGGGCTTCTTTCCGGTGGTCTTCACGTTCGGCGACACTGCCGTTCATTGAAAGTGCGAGCTGCTTGACAAACTCGCTGCCGAATTGCTCGGGCTCGATGAGAGTGATCTCGTTCTTGAAAGGACGGAACTCCGCAGACGGAGAGTCGGTCTCGTAAGTCCATTCGGGCCACGACTTAGTTTCGTCAGCTTGAATCGAAACATCCTCATAAGCACGCGACGTCGCTGCAATCAGGGGTTCGATCACTGAGTCTGTGAATTCGCGTATCAAGAGTGCAGAGGTCTCTCGAATTCGAGCATCGATTCGCTGACTTGCGCCATTTACTGCTGCATCGACTGCACGCGCGACTGATTCATTTCCCTCCAGAGTGAACTTTCCGCGTACGCCAGAAAGCTCAGCTTGTGCCGCGGCCATCCACTGTGTCTCCTGTGATTGTGTGACGAAGTACTCGAGCTCTGTAGCCCCCATCAGCTCAGCTGCGATACCAGTTGCAGGGTCAACGAGCTCGTTTTTCGTCAGACGGAGAATCTCAGATGTCACCAGCAGACCGTATTGGGCGATGCTCTGCTCGGTCGCTTTTGTCAGCGAATCCGGACGCTCCTTGACCCATGACGCGACTTGGCGGTCGACCTGTGGCATCACCGTCAATTCCAGAGCGTCGATAACCAGACCCAAGTTCGCCCGAATCTGCTCAAGCCAAGCATCGGCGGTCATTCTCTGACCACCATTGATTATGCGCTTTACCTCCTCGGATGCCTTGGCGATCTCGACGGGGAACTCCTCGGGTGTCAAATACTTGGTCACATCGTTGCGTTCGAAGCCGCGCTCATCGAGCCCGGCGACTTTCAAAAACCACCCCACATGTTTCTTTGCGATCTCACGCGCTCGATCTTTCGGGTCCTTGATTCCCTCCGCTTCTAACGCCCGACCATCTGCCTCATCGATGTGGTAGCGCGTTATCCATCGATACGACTCTCGAGCCAACCGCGCTGCCGCGTAACGCTTCAGGTAATTGGTTCCAACGCTTACCTTTGCGCAACCCAAAGCTTGAAAAACTGCCTTGCCGCGTTCGGCTGCCGGCCCCTTAGTTACGAGCAAGTCGGCACTGCCGATATTGTTGTTGGCCTGGCCCTCCCAGTTCTCGAACGTCATCTTCTGAATTTTCTCCTGAATCGCAACATCTCTGCACAAGAGACTCAGAACACTTCCCATCGCCGCGAAGACCTCTTTGTCTTCGGCGTACTTCATATTCGCGGAGTTGCTTCTTCCGACCAAGAACGGATACTGCGGGCCACTCCGCTCTACTCCGGCATTTAAGCCTGCAGATGCCAGGAACTTGCTGCGACGAACGCCGATAAATCCGTCTCCGATTTGTCCGACTGCACCTGCTGCGGTTCCCTTCAAGTAGTAGCCGTTGAGTAGCTCCGTGAATGCCGCCAGCGAGTTTGCGTGCACACCGCCGGTGTACGCCGGATTTATGTTGGAGAAGACCTCTGGCGTGTAGAGGATTCCGATTGAGCTTCCGCCCCACGATGGCTGCAGCATCCGTAGTGCATCGCAGACATCGATCAAGAGACCCGCGCCCGTACCACCCGCGAGAGAAGTGATGACAACCGCTAGCGGGGCCTCGAGATCTTGATTGCCTTGATTACCAGCATCGTTCCACAACCGAATGTTGTCGGAAATCGCTTCCTGTGAATTGATTCGAGAGATCGCGTCGCTAAGCCCCTTTTTCAACTGTGCAATCTGAGAGACCGCAATTGTTCTACCAACAGCTCGATACTGACCTGCGCCATCTTGAATTGACACGTGAACTGCGCCTGGATCAACTCGCCATCCTGCAGTTTCCAGGTAGTTCGCTCCATTGTCGACTCCATGTACGACGGAGGTCAATGTGACGTTTGGACCAATCAGCCCGACATACTCACTGTCATCGAGCATCTTGATGTTCGTTATCTCAGCGCCGTCTTCAGCAGTGGGAGTGTCTACGTGAAGAAACTGAAATCCTCGAGGGATTTGGTCGTCTGATGGCCAACCAACTCGTGTCAGCCACTCTCTGAGGTCTTCCTTAAGGAACCTAAGGGTCTTGCCGCCCGACCCACCGAGTCCGACGAAGAGAATTCTCCTGTACATTGCCGCCACCTTCACTTTCCTACGGACTACATCCCATCAGTAGTACCGTGACTGAAGGGACGCTACCTTGCGACACGTGATACCGCAAGTCTCCTGTCAGACAGGACGGTCAGAATCTGCGTCTGGGTGTGTCTGGCTTCTTAGTTGCTTCAGCCGGTGGCGCCAATGGTGCCTTTGGTGCCACGGGCGGCTTCGTCGCTTCGGCTGATTTGGCATGTCGGGTTAGCAAATCCGATCGCAATAGCGCTCTGACTAGAGGAAGAATCTGTCCGGAATCGAAGAGTTTCTTTGCTGCCTCCATGCCGCCATCCCGAGGGTCATTGGGCAAAATAGCAAAAATGTGGCCCTTCAAGGGAGAGCTGGGCGACTCGGGCCGATTTAGCACCAGCACCAAAGCCCGTTGAAATGGAAGTTTCAAGCCGAACTCTGAAAACAGAGGTCCATAAGCCACGACACCGTCTTGAGCCGATGGTCCCAGAAAATGTGCTCGGGGTTCATGTAACGGCCTAAGGAATGGATTCGACAGTTTTCGCTGGAGGACAAAGCCGTCCCCAGCAGTCCATCGAGACTGGTCGCCTCGGACACCTTCGAAGTTGTTCACACTCAACACGAGATCTCCAACCTTCATGTCACCGAATTGGTATTCAGGCTTTAGGGGGTCCCGGCTCGAGATAGTGAATGGAAGTCGCGCAACTAAGAACTTTGTTGGCTTTGGTAGGCGAATGAGCAAGAAGTTCATTAACCACAAAAGGCCAAACGAGAGGAGTATGGCGAGGAGAACAGAGCCAAGCGTGATGACCCACACGAGCCACGGCGGCGGCGGCGGAGTGACGTCAATGTCGACGACGACAGAGATTTGCTGAGTGATTGTCCGTGCGGATCCAACTGATGATGGCGCAGCAAAGCTCAGCTGGATTGGAATCTCTGCGTCTGCGAGAGTCGCGCCATCACTCGAGAGAAGTCTCGTTGCACATTTCAACGAATTCGAGTCGAAACGAAGAATTACTCCCACTTCAAAGACCGAGTCGCCAGAGATCGTGGATCTCTCAACTCCACCGACGACCGGCGTCAACGACGTTGACTCACAGCCCGCTATCGACTGCAGAGTAGCCGCCGCGTTCGACACGTCAATTCGAACCTCGGAACCAACCTTTCGCAGGTCGACTCGACACGTCGTTGAGGCGAACTCCCGGGGTGACGGTGTGTCTCCCCTACCTGAGACGCCAGGACGAGGGACTCTCAGAAGTTGGCACGTCTGCGGATCGAAGCTCGGCAGCGCAGCGAAACCCACGATGTCGATTTCCAGCCCTCCTGGCACCAATTTCCCTGATGGATCGACATCTAATCGAGCTGAAAGTCGCGATGCGTCTGATTCGGGGACGCTCGCTAGTTGAGAACGTTCAATCACCTCGCCGTCAAGAGAAAATTGAACGTCTTCCAGATCTGCTTCCGTGAGATTGTCAGCACCGTCTCCCCAAGCAAGTTCTGGCGTGTTGGCTCCCCTTCTCGTAACTTTCAGCTTGACGCTTTCTATAACCTTGCCGCGAAGGCAGTAGCCCTCAAGATTCGTCCCTACGACCTTTAGCTTCCATCCCGATCCAAGTCGAGATTGTTGAATGGCGTCAAGATAAAGCGACGACTCCGATACTCTCCGATACTCGAAATGCGATAGCAGGCTCTCCTCGCGATTTTCGCTGGATACGACAGCAATTTGAGTCGCTGTTGGTAATTGCGTGCGCCCGAGTGACACCATCGAAATCCAGGAGAGAAATCGTGGGGCTGGCAGCTCGATGCTTCGGTACTCGGGTTGTTCCGAGTTACTACCGTCAGCCACAATGGGACACGCGTCGATTAGTTGACCGCCCGCGATCACTGTGCCGAGCTCTTCAAACACCGGACCAAGATTTCGAGCTTGGTCAGCACTGTAAATGCTTCCGATTCGGTCCGTCTGAGCGCCACCTGGACAGGCGGCTAATGTCTGCTCTCCTTGAACTTCCAATGGCGCACCTGTGAAACGCCGCATGAGGTCATGGGACTGACGAATGATGTTTGCTCGTCGCCCATCGATAGCGCTGAGAGTTGGTGGTGAAAGCAGCACCACATACGGCCAGATTCGAGTGCTCGAGTTTCGGGCACGAGCTGCAAAACCAGTCTCAATGTTGCACGTTCGGTCGTAGAGAGTCGCCAATTCCTCGTTTGTCTTCGCGTCCGAACGACCATGGCTGAATTCGCCATCCGTAAGCCAGACCAATACTCGACACCTGTCTGTCGACGATGATGCCCCGAATACTCCGAATGCTCTCTCGAGTGCATTCACGTAATTGGTTCCATTGCTTTGGGATTCGTTCGGCAACCGGTTCTCGATCTCCTGAGCCAACTGTGTCGCCGAGTTGCGCGTTACAAGTCGATTCTCTGCCAGCGAGATCAGCTCTGTTGCATCTGCGCTAAAGGTAATCACTCCGAATCGAACTTCAAGTGACGACTTCACTCCGCTGACAGCCGAACCTACGGCATCCAGCATCTGACGGATTGCAGAGAACCTCAAGCGATCCTTATCGGTAGGTGACTTTGCGAGATTGAGTGACGTGCTGTTGTCAAGGAGAAGGAGAAGGTCGACAGATCGCTGGACCTTGCCATCATCATCTCTGCAGATCTTTGGCTCGCCAGCTTCTGTCTCCTGTGGAGATAGTGCTTGAGCAAGTAAGGCGACCTCGCTCGACTGAGCATCAACGCTGCTAAGAGGTAAAACAAGCGCTGTCACCGCCAGAAGTATTCGCAAAATCTTCACGATCAGGAGCCGCTTTCAGCAAAGCGTCTTGCCCATTCGTAGACGACGAGGAAGAGATTTGAGGTACCCAGCGCCCACGCAATGACCAGCAAGCTCCGCACAGTGGTTGACGAGCTGACAACTCCCCAATCACTGAAGTTTCCGCTACTGGACCGAGAGTTGATGACGAGTCGAAACCATCCAAACACGAGCACAGACCCAAACATTCCGAAGAGCGCAGCGATAAAGTGGGTGACTGACGCGTCACGACCCGCAATCGCCAAAACGAGACCGCTGAAACAGAGGAATACCGCGAGTACGGCAACGGGAGTCACGGGCGGTCGTGAATTCTTCCGTCTAGACGATGAAGGGCGCCCGGGGGAAACCTTGCCCCGCTGTTTCGTCACTTGTGGGGTGGTGCCACCCGGAAACCGCCGCCGTGGAGCGCCTGGGCTGACTCCACGCGGCGGGGTACTTGAGGCGGGCATACCAGAGATCGTACTCCGCGACCGACTTACCATTCCGAACGGATGGTGTTCCCGAGACTGGGCTTCCCTATCTTCGACTCTCTGAAAGCCACGTTCCAACCATGATCCCTGCGATTCCAAGCGACCCGATCCAGGGTCCTGCAAGTACTTGTGGTTCCTCGGCGGCGTGAGTAAGTCCGAGGGTCAGAGCAGTGTGAACAAGAAGTGCAGCGCCTTCAAGGGCTAGCACCACATAAAGCGCTGGCGGGGTGACGCCAAAGCGCTTTGTAAACCAACTCAATAGCGAGACAACACCCAGTGCTGCTGCCGCATATGGGAGTAGAAACCCCCACTCAAAATAGAAGTTTTGGGCAAAGTACTTGACGCCGATTGATTCGTAGATGTCTCTGACGTCGCTGAAGTCAAGCGAGCGTGACGTCAAACCGAAGAACGCGTCAACTCGAATCCATTTGGCAGACACCATGCTGTAAAGAGTCGCCAAAACTCCCCCGATCAAAAGGAACGGCGTCCACGCCGGATCATCTTTTGACTCCTTGAAGTCCTGACGAATGTTATGTAGGCCTGCGATCGCTCCGGCGGCATCAACAACCTTTCCCGCTGCCTCCCGTGTCCGCGGTGAGATGGTCGGCCTGGTGGGCCTCGAAGCTACGGGACGTCGAGGTGTCTGAAAGAACCCGTAGAAGAGCACGCCGGCGCCAAACAGCAGCAGCAGACTCGGTAGCACGAGTTCGAGGGGGGCTTCAATTGAGACCAGAGCTTCCAAATCGCTGAGGAAAGAGATGACTGCGGCCCCGCCCGCAGTCATGACCAAAGCGGTGTGTCTGCGATACAGAGCTGCGCCGCAAGCAATTGCCGCGAGAGCATGAAATACCCAGGTCCGAAGCTCAGCGTCTGTGACGAGACCTTCGATCCAACACTCAAGGGTAAGCGCAAGCAGAAAGACAAGGCCCCATTTTTCATGCTCTTCGGGCTGGGATATCACTGTCTCATAGTTATCAAACGTCTTGTTGTTTGACAACTCAAGATGAATTGACTAGTTAACGGAGTGCGGCTGCCCACCGTGTACGGGGGATCGAAAGTTCAGCCGCGACTTGCCACATATGACACCATGACCTGGCTCGATCTATGCTCTCCGCGGGCGGTAATTGATGTCAGACGCGAAAGCACTTCAAGTCGGATTAGAACTCACAGCCCGTCGTTCGTGGTCATACGTTCTCTCAGGGACCAAGCGCTCTCTTGTGTCTGAAATCAGACTCGTAAATCTCGGCCCAGACTCCACTTCTGGGGCTCTCTTAACGCCTCGAGTGTGGATCGACGCTCCAACGCCGACACCAGTTGCCGAGCCCTGGGTTGGTGCGCCACTACCGCTCCCCCGACCCCGAACGAAAGACAAAGAAGAGCCTGCGATTTGGCCTTCTGTTCGGTTGCGGTGTGATCCTGCCGTCATGGGCCGACTCGAAGAGAGGGTCGAAGCAACTCTTCGCGCCGAGTTAATCGACGAATCCGGAGTACGAGTTGCTTCAACGTCACTGCCTCTGACGTTGCTCGCACCGCAGGAGTGGTGGTCACTTGGGCCCGACGCGAACGAGATCCTTGCCGCATATGTACGACCGAATGCCGACGTTCTGCGCCAGATTTTGGACCGAGCGCGAGAGATTCTGCAAGAGAGAACTGGGAACGGGAGCACAGACGGATACCAGCGTGCCGGTATCCACATGCTTGACGAGCCAGGCCGCCCGGACTACATCGCGCGCGCATGTTTCGAGGCGCTGGAAGAGTGCCGGCTCAATTACACCAATCCTCCGGCGGGATGGTTCCGCATCGCGCAGCGTCTGCGAAGCCATCGAGATGTCCTCGCGGACCGAGCCGGAACATGCATAGACACTTCCTTGCTCTATGCAGCCTGCCTCGCACAGCTGGGACTTCGACCTTTTCTTCTTCTCTGCGAGGGCCACTGCCTATCGGGATACTTTCGGCTCGACCCCGACACGCTGAACTACCCAGCAATTCTTGGATCCGCACGCCCTGGTAAGGCGAGCTTTGATCGGATTGAGGCTGCCAAGCTCTTCGATAAGCGCATCATCTGCCAGGTGGAAACGACCGCATTCACCGCAAATGATCCTCGCGACTTTCTCGATGCAACTCGGGCAAGCAACGTCGGCAATCTATTCGGTTCAGAGTCAGACAAGTTCGAGTGCCTCGTCGATGTGGTGAACGTTTGGAGAGCTGGTATCAGCCCCGTTGTGAACCTCGCTCCACAAGCTGTTGAGGAAGCCGATCCCGAGATCGTGAACGAATGGCTCGACAAAGGCTCAGCGGCTCTCGACCCCGACGACATACTCAACAATGACCACTTCGACGAAGCGGCAAGCGCGGCAGCGAAAGCTGCACGAAAGGCTCAGCTTGCTATCCCAAAGCGTGTGCGCCAGTGGATGCGCACGCTTCTGGATCTGGACCCTCGCAACCGTCTCCTGAAAGTCAGGGTCAACCGGAATGGCGTTGGGCCGAGTCTCATTGAGTTTGAAATTCCGTCGATGTCGCTCGGAGTGCTCGATGATGCACTATTCAGTAGCCCAGAGTCTCTCGGAATTGTGCCTCCAACCGTGTTGCCTGGCGCGCTCAGCCTCTCGGCGCCAAGCGACCAGACCATTCGCGACTTCATTACAACTTCGAAAAAGTTGATTTTCCCGAGCTACTCATCACTGGCGAACGATGTCAAAAGTGCTCTCTCTGCGGATTCGGTTCGAGAACTTGCATCAAAGCTGAAAATCACGGAAGTCGAAACCGAGGAGCGCATTCAAAGTCTCATAATGGAGAATTCGCAGAAAACTCTCGACAAATCGATGAAACGTCTGCGCGACGCCGCACGCGAAGTCGAACTCGAGACTGGCACCAACGAGCTTTACCTCGGCATGGGAATTCTTCAATGGACCGAGCCCGCAAATGGCGGCAGCGGAAAGCAGGTCTTCGCAGCGCCGATGTTTCTGTATCCAGTCGAGATTCGGGGCGGCAAAGGAACGCCGTACTCCATCTCGCTCGATGCCATTGGCTCTTTCGCTCCTAATTACTGCTTGCGAGAGAAGCTCCGACGCGCCCCGCATTCAATCGATCTGGCACAGCTCGAATTCCCTGACGAAGACGCGGCGGGACTCGATCTCGACAATCTCCTTTCCTCAATCGAGCACCAACTCAAGTCGGCCGGTCTCGACAATTTCGCTGTCAGGCGACGCGCTGTTCTCGGTGTCTTCAACTATTCGAACTTTCGCCTTTGGAAGGATCTGCGGGACCACTGGGAAAAAATGTCAGAAATAAGTGACTCTTTCCGTCATCTTGTTCACACTCCAAACAGTCCATTCGTGTCGCCCGAAATTGACGAATCTAAGCAGCTACAACCACATTGCCCCTTCAACGCCGACGACTCACAGATTGAAGCGATTCAATGGGCACTCGACGGCAAGTCATTTCGACTCGAGGGCCCACCTGGCACTGGCAAGACCCAAACAATCGCGAACCTACTCGCCTCATGCCTAGCGCATGATCGAAAAGTCTTGTTTGTTGCCGAAAAGCAGATCGCGCTGGAAGCCGTGATGAACAAACTTGAAGCCAGGGGCCTCGCCGGATTCTGCCTGAACCTGCATACTGACGGAGACTCGGATACAAAGGTTCGCGCGAAGATTCGAGAACAGGTCGAAGATGCGCTCGAACAAAGCATTGATCCGCAGTCGAGCAGATGGGATGATCTCGTATCGCAAGCGTGGAAAATTGAGAACGAGCTCGATAGATACCGAGATGGCGTACACACACCAAGTAGATCGGGACTGTCGCTCTGGACAGCACAGGAAGCCGCAAACGAGATTGGACAGGGTCCCTCTGCCGAAGTCTCGGCGGCGCTTCTTGAAAGTTGGAATGAACTCTGGCCAAAGCTTCGCGACGCGGCTTCGGAGCTTGAACATGCTCTCGAGATTCACGGATCAGTAAGTGACTCCATATGGAGAATTGTTGATCGTCCAGTCGACGAATCAGGCCGCAGTCGGATACGGACGGCGGTTAGCGAACTGGTCGAAGCATCTCGCGACTTCATCCAAGTTTCCATGGCCGAGAAATCTCTCAAGACAGTCAGCCACCCCGACGAACTGCACGCAGTGACAAGCATGCTCCGACTGGCCGCTGACGGCTGGAGCACTTCTGGAGATTCCTTGCTCACTGTCGCGAAGTCGACTGCGTGGAAGTCTGCTGCCGATAATGCCATCAACCAACTAGGTGAGGCAGTCCGAGCCGCCGCACCGTTCCACTCGTGCTTTGCGGTCGACACATTGGAGCGACTCGACTTAGTTGCCGCAAGCGAGTCTCACGCCATTGCCGCAAAGGCAAAATGGCCGACGAAGAAACGGAAAGTTGAGGCATTTCGGACAGTGCTCGGCGAATGTCTTATCGGCGAAGTCGAGAGTGCAGTCACACTCTTCCCAGCCCTCGTTGCGACCGGCGAAGCGGCGATTAGCTGGCGGGAAAGCACAGCGAGAATTCTCGGTTTTCAACCACCAACCAGCGTTGGACCCCTACGACAAGAATCCACCAGAGTCCTCAAGGCAGCACTTGATGACATCACTCTCGCCTCGAATCATGAAAGCTCACTTTCCGTCCGCTGGGCGATGGAACGACTGGCCTCGAAACAAGTCAGCGAGTCGGTGACACTCACCATCCTTCAGCGAGTAACTCTGGCGTGGGGAGAATTTCTTGCGGCGACAGCTTCGTCGCCTTCGTCCTGGTCGGCATGGACCTCTGGCGAATCGCTCGTGAGCCTCGCAGAAACCTTGTTGCCCGAGATTGAGCAGGATGCTCGAGAACACAAACACCTACGGCTGCTGAGATGGAACAACGTCATTGAGAATCTTGAATTGCTCCGTTCTGCCGGCCTGAATTCGACGAGAGAGGCACTGCTCAGCGGCGAACTCCAGCCTGATGAATTGATCGACGCTATGCGCCGCGGTGTGATTAAGTCGACGATCTTGGAACGACTCGTTGCCCAAGACCTCGACAACTTTGACGGTGTGATGCATGATCGCAAAATTCAGAAGTTTGCCGAGTCGCAGTCTGCGGTTCGTGAACTGCTGCGCCAACGTATTCCCGGTCTCGTGAGCGAGCGCAAAAAACGTATGACCCTTCCGTCTGGTCGCAAGGTGGGCGAACTCCAGGAGCTACTGCGAGAACTCAAGCCACGACGGGGGCGAAAAGTGCCGATTCGGACCGTGCTCGAGAAGTACGGAAAGTCGTTGACGCGGATAATGCCAGCTTTTCTTATGAGCCCCGATTCCGTCGCGACTCTTCTACCGGTCGGGGCTGTCGATTTCGACCTCGTGGTATTCGACGAGGCTTCGCAAATTCGAGTCGCCAATGCAGTCGGTGCGCTCGGAAGAGCAAAGGCGAGCGTCGTCGTCGGCGACAGCAAGCAGATGCCTCCGACGTCTTCGTTTAAGTCGAACGAGACCGTCACAGAAGAAGATGAGGACGATCTCGAGGAACCTTCTACGCCAACAGACGCAGATGATGCAGTTCTGGATCCGATTCTTCAGATCGAAGATGATGATCTCGCTGAAGAGTTAGAAGTTGATCGTGCCGAAAGCGCGCCAGACGCCGAGAGCATTCTGACCGAGTTTGAAGAAGCACGATTTCCCTTCTTGCAGCTGCTGTGCCACTTCCGCAGTCGAGACGAGTTGCTGATCGCCTTTAGCAACGCCGAGATTTACGACAAACCAATGCTCACTTTCCCATCACCTCAGATTGTCGAGCAAGGTAAGCACAATGCGGCCCTTCGTCTTGTTCAGATCGATGGTCAGTACGAGCGGCGAAAAAACGTACGCGTTCAAGATTTCCGGGGTTCTGGTGAGTCACTTGATATGACCCGAACGAATCTTGCCGAGGCAGATGCTGTTGTCGCGGAGATTCGAGCACGTCTAACTGATGAGGCCGAGACCGATCGCTGGCTGGCCGACACGAAGGATGGTCATGCTGGCTCGATACTTGTAGTTACGTTCAATAAGCAGCAGTGCGATCTGATCCTGAAACTGCTCGAGATCGCCGAGAAGGAAACTCCCGGCTTGATGAGCCACCCAACCGCGGGCTCCTATCTGGACAAGAGAAAAATCACGAGCAAAGCTGGGGACGCCACCCTGATTCCTCGAGTTCGAGTACAGAACCTGGAGTTGGTACAAGGTGGCGAAGCAGAGACGGTTATCTTTTCAGTGGCGTTCACCAAGGAGGTAGGTAGCACTTCAAACAAGGTGCCTCTGCGATTTGGACCAATCTCGGGGGCGAACGGCTATCGACGCCTCAACGTCGCTGCCACTCGAGCACAGCGTGAATTGATCGTCTTCTGCTCCTTTGACCCCGACACCGATCTAGCAATAAAAGAGACGGCTGAGCCGACCAATGGAGCGTTGCTCCTAAAGAAGTTTTTGCTTCTGGCCAAGCACGGTCGCGACGCATATGGCGGCGTGGGCGTTCCACCGCAGCGAAGTCGCCATCTCGCCGAAATCGCAGAGTTCGTTAAATCAGCGGGTTACGAAGCGCGCATGAGCGTAGGGCTGTCGTTGATGCAAGTTGATCTTGCAGTTCGTAAGACGTCGTCGAGTCAATGGCAGACTGCGGTGCTTCTTGATGGACCACTCTGGCGTGACCGAGGAAGCGCGGTACAGCGAGAGGTTCTGCCACTTGACGCTCTTCGTGCTCTCGGCTGGGAGAGAGTCGTTCGCGTGTGGCTCATCGACTGGATCAATCATCGCGACGACGCAAAGCGAAGACTGCTCGAACAACTCGAGGGGAAAACAGCCAGTCCCGTCGCGCCACGCAAACAAGTGGTGCAAGCGGCACAGGAAGTTCCGCCCCCACCAGCTCCCGCATCATCTGGTGGAGCCTCGATTTCATCACGACAGACTCTTTTTAGACCGTACATACCCAGAATTCGAGGACCAAAAGATGTGCTCGACCAGCTCTCGCAGCCAAAGGTGCGCGAACAGATGGGCGCACTCTTTGCCGAAATACTCACAACTGAGGCCCCAATCGAGACTGGTCGATTCGTTCAGCACGTCGCGGCATCGTTCGGTTTCGAGAAAGTCCGTGAACAGAGACATCGCGACATTCTGAGACTTCTCAATCAGAAACTAATTCAACAGTCCCCGCTTGGCGACTTCGTCTGGCTCACCGCCAAGCATTCCGAGAATTACTCGACGTATCGTAGGAGCTCGCCCGAGCAACGCGACCTGTCTGAAGTAGCACCAATCGAGTTGTTGAACGCTCTGCGAGACGTTCTCGAAATGGCTAATTCACTCACCGATGACGAAGCAGTGCGAGAGGTCGCCCTGATGTTCGGCGTCGAGAAAGTTACCGCACGAGTGCGCGAACATCTCAGTAAAGTCCTCGAGCTTGCGCTATCCGAGTCGATGATTCGCACCGAGAACGGGCGGCTCTACTCCACCGGCGAAAGAAAGTGACCGCCTTCGAGGCCACAGAATTCGTGTTCAGCGATGGCTGGTGGCTACTTCTCCTGCTCGTCACCATCGGATGGCTTGGCAATCGCCGTCGTCACTAACGACAGTCGCCTAGACGTCTAAACGATCTCTATTCGAGCATCGTAAGGCGAGTCGAACGTCTGCATCTGGCCGCGCGCAAGAATCACCTCGTTGGTCTGACCACTCTTCTGCATCGCCGCAGTACGAAGAGATAGCCGCACCCTGCCACCGCCCAGTGACTCGATCCGAAGGAGTGCGTCGAAAAAAAGCACGTCGATCACCCGAGTATCAAGTTGGATACCATTGATCGTTCGCAAGGCACCGGACTGTGACACACCACCCGTTGCATTTCGCGCCGAAATTGACACCCAACCGTTGTTTAGCTGAACTCCCCCGTTCCCAATTACGACGTTACTCACGGCACCCACGTTGATACCCCCAAAGAAGCTTCCTGAAGCCACGATGCCAGAGACTGAGCCAAAGTTGTCTCCAAAGACATGTCCCGACTGAGTCACGACAACAGACCCAGAGTCACTATCGAGACTCTCATCGCCGTCTTTGAAGAGATCGTCCAACCCGTTTGCAGAACCCAATTCAACGTTCGAAAAATCGCAGCCAGTGATGTCAGCGTCCTCAAAATCTGCATCCGAAACGTCGCAGCTTGAGAAGTCGCAGCCGGTGAGGCTCGCGCCCCGGAAGTCTGTGCCACTTAAGTCAGCGTTCGAGAAATCGCACCCCGTGAGTGATCCACCCGCGAACGATGCACCTTGAAGATTCGCATCGCAGAAGTCGCAGCCAGTGAGAGTTGACTCTGAGAAATCCGAATCGCTGAGATCCCGGTCGGAAAAGTCAATACCAACGAACGCCTGACCCGACAGCCCAGCTTGCTGACCATGTCGTCTCTTCTTCGCCATCGCGTTCCTTGAGGCTAGACGCCTGTCGCCACCGGTGGCTAGCATTCGCCAAGATCCACTATGTCGTCTGAACCATCACAATCCCATAAAGACGCCACGTGGAATCCACCGAGTCCTGATCCAGACCCGATCCAAGAGGGCACGACCCTTCAGGATCGTCTCGAAGCAGAGACTGAAGCCGTTCTTGATCAGGCCGATCGTGGATGGAGCATCAATGTGGTTCTTCCGAAGTGGTGGGCGCTAAGTGACGCCACCGAACGCCTTGCCGGAGCAGTTCTCGTGTTGCTGATCGTGGTTGCCGGAGCCAGTCAGTTGTTCTGGGTGCAAGGGTCGGAAGTCGGCGCGCAGATACTCATATATATGGCAGCGTTTGGGGGTGCCGCGTTGGCACTCTGGTCGGTACAGGTACTCATGCAGCGTCGCGTCTATGGTCGACGTCGCTCAAAGGCTGAGCGCGAGAGTGCCGCGCGAGAGCGTGTTCTTAAGCGGTGGCAATCGGACAGCAAGCCGGGCGCATAGACGAGATGGCTGAACATACGTCGACAAATGGTGATCGGCTGTACCCTGGCGCAGAGCTTGAAGGGAAGGATCTTTCTCACCAAAAACTTCGCGAAGTGAAGTTGACCCGCGCCAACCTGCGCGGTGCCGACCTCAGGGACTCCGACCTTACGAAGGCGGTACTTGAGGGTGCAAACCTTACCGATGCCAACCTGTCAGGTTGTGGCCTCGTATCGGCAAGCCTCGAAGGAGCCGACCTGAAACGCGCGAATCTGAGCCGAACCGTCCTTACCGATGCAATGCTGCGCGGAGCATCA
>Ga0172373_10004108_pt1 | contig 20708 bp, 18 predicted proteins | sample Lak10m_2_FD_114546 | JGI IMG/M metagenome (GOLD analysis project Ga0172373, IMG submission 114546) | Freshwater microbial communities from Kabuno Bay, South-Kivu, Congo - kab_092012_10m | ecosystem: Environmental > Aquatic > Freshwater > Lake | place: Democratic Republic of the Congo...
GCCGGATAGGCCTTCACGAAGCAGGCGTCCGAGTGTGGCAGGTCCATGCAGAAATAGTGGATCCGCTGGCGCTTGCCTGCGATGATGGCGTCCGCCTCCCCAAAATCGACCTGGGCATGACCGGGCTTGTGGCTCAGGGGAACGAACACCTCACGCGAGCGCAGCTTCTGCGCGCGGACATAATCGCCCAGCACCGTCAGGCCGCCAGTGTAACCGTGTTCATCCCGCAGGCGCTCGAACAAGCGCTTGCAGGTATGGCGCTGCTTGCGCGGCGCAGTCCGGTCCTCGGCAATGATACGGTTGATGATCGCCGTGAACGGACCCAGCTTCTCTGAAATGCGCTGGCGGCGCGACGATATCCCGGCGGCTCGGCATACTGCAGCATCTTCGTCACCGTGTTGCGGTGGATGCCGTAAAAGGCTGCCGCTTCGCGGCGTGACTTGCCTTCAACCAGAACCGCCCGGCGAACCTTGGCGTAAAGTTCCACTCTCTTCATCCTCCGGTCCTCGCCACATCAGGAAATGGCGAATGACCTAACAGGACCGGTACACTTTTACGCCGGAATCCCCCGGCTAAAGCTCCCCGAAACGTGGTACAATTTTACTCCGGTGTTCACAGTCCTCCACGCCCTGGAGATAGTCGGCGTCCTGAAGCGTTCGCGGTGCGCGCCCTTCTTGCTCGGCGCGGCGGCGCTCGGCGCGCCGCATCAGGCTCTTGCCCCAGGTGTCCGGTGCTGAATCGCCTATGGACCCGAAGAGCGTGTGACCGTCTGCAGGCGCGAAGACACCGCGGCCGTGGCGAAGCGCCGGTTCCAGGGAGAAGGCGTCGGCATCGGCAAGCCAGTCGGCGTGATACTCGAATGTGGTTGCTTCCCCGCCCCGGCGGGCTTGCCTCCGCAACGTGCCGACGCGCTTGAGCGCGCCATTGACCTCGATGTGGACTTCAATGGTGCTCATGTATCACCCGACGCTTTTGGCTTGATCGGTGAAACTGATTTCGGTCGCCGCAGACGAACGCGCTGGGGGAGGTCTTCGACCGCACTCGCCATTCCAACCGCGTCCTTCGCCGGGGCGGCCAGATTTCCGATGCCCTCCAGCAGCCCAAGCGCCTGCAGGACGGCGGCATAGGCGCCCATGCTGACGCCGTGATCACCCTTCTCGATACGGCGCAGCGTTGGCCGGGATGTGAAGGCGCGCTCGGCCACAATTTCCGCGGGCAGACCGCGTCGTCTGCGGGCATTATGGATGTCCTCGCCCAGCTTGCTCAGCGCGCGGCGGACGGCAAGGGATGGACGGTGAGGCGTCGGCATAATGGCAACTTCGCTTTCCACTAATGCATGTTAATGTAATACGATGTTTCCATTAAAGCCAGCCTAAAGATGGGACCAAATCTGGGCGGGAAGCTCACCCATGCTCGCCCGGACGCCAGTCTGGCGTGTCAACGGCGTCGGAACGGAACCTCGCATGGTACTGCAAAAGGGACCCCGCCAGCCGCTCGGATTGGAGCGCATCGGCTGCGCCATCGCGTAGCCGTAGGCGGAGCGACGGCGCAGCCGATGACGATGCTTTGTTGAAGCCCCAGGCGCGGTTCTTGAACCGCCAGCTTTCGTTGCCGGTCTCGAGGATTTCGCAGTGGAGCGTGAGCCGGTCGAGCAGCGCGGTAGACATCTTGGCGTCGCCAAACACCGAGGGCCGATGATCGGGGTTTGGCCTGCCAGAGGCAAACCCTACGATCAAGCTGGATCGCACGATGCTTCCGCCGCCGTCAGTGTCCTTGAACACGCGACCAGAAGCCTGTTTTGCGGGGATGTTCCGCCTTCAGGTGAGCGACATAGGCCATGTGATCGGGCGCACCTGACCAGTCCTGGACGACTGGCGCTAAGCTGGCGCATTCCGCCAGATGCCGTGCGGCGTGTTCATACCGGGACGATCGCGCCTTGCCGAGCGTGAAATCGATCATTGCGCGACGCAGGAGCGTCGCCGCCAAGGGTTCCCTGGATTCAAGCATGGATGCGGCTGGGGTGTAGAGAAAATACCAGTCGCCGTCGAGTTCGCCCGATCGTGTGCGCACCAACGCCCCTGCGGCGCGGATATTCGGCCAGTTGATGAAGAATTCGAGCGCGCCATGCAGGGGGCGGGTTGCAGCAAGTGCCATCGCTTCCTCCTGCTTCTCTTCGGCGTCAAACGCAGGCAAGCGTTTCAGGTAACTGCGCAAATGCTCCTGGGACAGTCGCCGCTCGAAAGCGCTCCAGCGCAAGGCCTGCGCTTCTTCCCTGCGCCCCAGGGCTTCCATCACTTCGATACGAACGTCCTCCAGGCGATAAGTGTCCCGACTGTCTGCAACGTCGATCGAGTCGAGGTACGCGAGCGCCTCGGGCACTCGCTGCTGCTTCAGGAGTCGTTGCGCAATTCCGCAATCGTCACGCAGGCGCGGGCCCTTGAGCATCTGGGCGCGAATATAGAGCTCCACGTCGCCCTGAGCATCAGCAATGGCCGCAAGCGCAGAGGCGTGCAAGGATGCCAGATGATTGAGCCGACCGCCCTCGATCAAGCGTGGGGACGCTTCGATTCTTGCCTCTACGAAGTTCCGCATGATGGCGAGAGTATCTGGCGGCAGGCGTTGCATCACATCCGCCACCAGGTCATCGAGCAGTCCGTAGTCATCGACTTCTGCCGCCTCATAGCCGCGCCTGGCCAAGGCGAGTTGCTTCTCGGGATCCGAAACAAGAGAGAGTATCGCGGCAAAGTCTTCCGTCGAATTCCGAAACACGGAACTGACGCGCCCGCTTGAATCGTCAACACGATCGATGGTCGGCTGCCCCAGGGCAAAGAAGCTGAAGAAACGCTCTGCCGCCAGGCAGGGGTCGGCGGCGGCGAGCGGTCCGACGATTGATGCGCGCAGTCCGTCGAGCGTTTTGACCAGATCTCCAGTCCTGTTCCAGTCCACAAAGCTGCGCGAGCGGCGCAAGTTTGAAATTTGTCGATCAATCTCGTGCGCTAACGCTTCTGGATCCTTTACCATCAACTCCATGCGAAGTTTGCGGGCGAGGACCGGATCGTCGTCGGCCGCCACGAGCAGGAGCGCCGCGAGCTTCTTCGCTCCGAGTCTGGCCAACGTATCTGCGCTGAGCTCAAGCTTGGCTCTGTTTGGCGGCGCGGGCTTTGTTTTGGAGACAACCTTTCGGGTCAAGCAATTTTCCTTCTCTGCCTGCAGGTGCGCGAACCCACCACGACGAAGAATGCGCATACCGATGAAGCTGAACGCCGATTCCGATCGAGGTGATCGGTCAAACCGATCCAAGCTGAACATCAATTCCGGCTAAGCTGAACAGGCGTGTGGTCAAGCTCGTTGGGTTAGGCTTTGTCGTCAAGCTCCCCGCATGATTTTCGGCGCATGGAGTGTCCGCTGAGTGTGATGCGGTGGGCGTTGTGGACGAGCCGGTCGAGCATGGCGTCGGCGATTGTGGGGTCCCCGAGTGTCGCAGGATGCCGCCGTCCTCGAACGGCTCGTGTCGCATGTCACCATCGTTTCTCGTCGACATGCGCTCGCAGGTCAGACGCTTGAAGTCGTTGCATAGAGCTCGGCGCGAGGATCAGCCTTTGTCGTCGTCCGACTCGCCGATGGCCGCGAGCGCTCAATACCGCGCTCCATAACGCAGCCTGCAGTTGATCCTTTTCGCAGTTGTGAGGATTCCATCGAGGCCAGCCTTCGGGTTAGCATCCGCACGCTGATTCCCCTGGCCAGCTATTTGGCCTCGCGGATCGCTTCAACAGATGTGATTGACCATGGCGACCCCCGCGGATCCGCCGAGCAGGGAAGTATTGCTGCAAGGGACGCCCAACTGCGTCTCACCGTACGCCCCGGCGATGGGCGAACCTTCGCTACTAACCCGCGCTGTCGCCAATCTTCTTGACAACGCCTTGAAGGCCGGACCGCCGGGAAGTGTTGTCACTGTTGCAGCAGGCGTGGAGCCCGGACGCGCATTCGTGAGCGTGACAGACGCTGGATCAGGCGTTGGCGGCCGCAATATCGACCAGCTCCTGACACCGCTACGGGCTGGACCGCGTGAACCGGGAAGCCACGGCCTTGGGCTTCGTCTGACGCGCGCCGTTGCGCTGCGTCACAGCGCGACGCTATCGGTTGCCCCTGGCGCATCGCAGGGGAGCGTCTTCACGCTGACCTTCCCGGCCGTCACCTCGTAACTGGGCTTGAGTTCATGGACGTCACGCTTGGCGGCGGTCCGAGCCTCGCGTTCTCCCGCGTGTTGTAGCACGACCACTCTGTCCGGTCTGGTTGGAGGCGTTTAACTGCCATGGACTTGCCGGCGGGACTTGATGCCGCTCCAAGGTCGGATCCAACAGCACCCGGACGCGCCCGAAAGCACGGGCGGTTAAGGTTGCCAGGTGTCGAGCCTCAGCGCGATTCAGCCCGATTTGAGGGGCTCAAGCGCTCAATCCCTCAAGCGCGGCGAGAACCCTGGGCGCTACTTACGCTTGAGAGGCGCTGATTTCGGAAAAACTCCGCCGAAACAGCGGTGAGGGATTTTCACAAAGCCGTTGCGGCAGCGCGGCACACTTTGCGGCAGGCCGGCCGTCGTCTATGCTACCGACCAAGGGAGTCAGCCATTCTCACCTGGATGAAACGTGCAGGACGACAGCTTGGAGCCATCGCGCTTCTCGCAATGCTCGTGCGCGCGATCGTCCCGGCAGGCTACATGCTGGCCGAAGCTGATACGCCCCATGGCCGCTATCTGGTCGTCCAGATGTGCGATGGGCATGGCGCTGCACAAGTCGTTGACCTTGATACCGGCGCGTTTCTGGACGCCTCCAAGCTTCCGGGCAAGTCGGACGGCAAGACGGAGAGCTCGCCTTGTGTGTTCGCCGCAAGCGTACCGATGGCGGCGCCGCCTGCAGCGGTTGAACCCATTGTCTTTCAGCGCGCGTTTGCAGCTGATTTTGCTGTTTCGCGGACAGTCGCGCCGGGACGTGGCATCGCCGCGCCCCCGCCCCCAGCAACGGGACCGCCAAGCCTGATCTGATCTGCTCGCGACAGGCATGACCTGTCAGTTCACGCGCGCCGGCAAGGCGCGGGCAGTGTCACATCAGGACATTCATCTTATGCTCTCTCGTATCTCAGGCCGGACCGTCCCTGCCGCCATAATGGCACTTTTCCTGGGGGCGTGCGCAACATCTGCCGGCCCCATCGGCGGAGATGGCCCGATCACCATCAGTTTTGATGCACGCGTCGGGGATAAACCCGCCCGCTGCGGGCAAACCTATGCGGACGTGGGAACGTCCAGGGCAGCGATCTTTCTCCAGGATTTTCGCATTTACGTCAGCAATGTACGGCTGATCAGGGCCGACGGCGCCGAGATCCCGTTCGCGCTGACACCGGACAATCAATGGCAGAACGACAAGGTGGCGCTGCTCGACTTCGAGAACGCAACCGGCAACTGCAACGGCAATGCAGCGATGAACAGCGCCGTTCGTGGAAAAGTCCCCGCTGGCGATTACACCGGCGTCGTTTTCGAGATTGGCGTGCCTTACGAACTCAACCACAAGGATCCGACACTTGCCTCGGCCCCGCTCAACTACAGCGGCCTTACCTGGCCATGGCGGATCGGCTACAAGTTCGCGACCATCGATCTTGATACGGCGAACAAGCCGGCCTCAGCCTCCCACGCGCCCGCGATGCAGGGCATGGCCGGCATGGCTGCCAGCGGCTTTTCGATCCATCTCGGGTCCACCGAGTGCGGCGCCGGCTCGCCGACGACGCCTCCGACGGCGCCGTGCGAGAATCCCAACCGGCCGACATACCGGCTCGACGGGTTCGACCTCACCCGGCAGAAAGTCGTGCTGGATCTTGCCGCGCTGCTGGCGGGGACAGACGTCACGGTGAACGCGCCGGGGTCAGCATCCGGCTGCATGGCCTTTGTGGCTGACGATGACTGCGTTGCAATCATGGAACGCTTCGGCCTTGCCTTCCGCGGCAAGGCGTCTTCCGGCCAGACATTCGTGAAGGGCGGCTGACGTGATCCGGGGAAGCCTGACGATCCTGTTCAATGCCGTGTTGCTGGCCGCATGCGCTTCGGCCGGCGACGAGACGGGCTCGTTGGCGTCTTCACCGGCTGCGGAGACAGCGTCCTCCCCGCTTGTCTCCGATCTTGTCCCGGTCACGTTTGACCTGGGACTTCCCGACTGGATGCCGCCCCCGCTCGAGCCTGCCTCCAACCGGCTCAATGCCGCGAAGGCCGAGCTGGGGCGGCGGCTTTTCTACGATGTTCGGCTATCGGCCAATGAGACCAAGTCCTGCGCCTCGTGCCACAGGCAGGAGCTCGCCTTCACCGACGGCCTAGCCGTCTCGCCAGGCGTCACCGGGGAGCTCACCCCGCGCAATTCCATGTCGCTGGCCAATGTCGCCTATGCGCCAGTGCTCACCTGGTCCAACCCGTTGCTGCATTCGCTGGAACAGCAGGCTCTGGTGCCGTTGCTGGGACAGGAGCCCGTCGAGATGGGCATGGCCAATCTCGATGCTGAGCTGATTGATCGGCTCAAGGCAGAGCCGATCTACCGGGAGCTGTTTCCGAAAGCATTCCCGGAGAAGCAAGGCGAGATCAGCCTGGCAACCGTCGTGCGGGCGCTCTCGGCCTTCCAGCGCACGCTCATCTCCGCAAACTCACCCTATGATCGCTATCGCTATGAAGGCGACATCGACGCAATGCCGGAGGCCGCCATCCGCGGCGAGGCGCTCTTCTTCTCGGAGAAGTTCGAGTGCCATCACTGTCACAACAACATCAACATGAACGACACGATCATTCATGCCCGCGTGCCACATCCGGAAATCGCCTTTAACAACACCGGCCTCTACAACATCGACGGCAAGGGGGCTTATCCCCCAGGCAATACAGGGATTGCGGAGCTGACGGGCCGGCCCGAGGACATGGGTCGCTTCAAGGCGCCGAGCCTGCGCAATGTGGCGATCACGGCGCCCTACATGCATGATGGATCAATTGCGACGCTGGATGGCGTGCTGGATCACTACGCAGCCGGCGGCCGCACGATCACGAATGGGCCGCATGCAGGGGTCGGCCGGGACAACCCGCTCAAGAGCTCATTTGTTCCGGGCTTCGACATGACGTCGCAGGAGCGCGCTGATCTGATCGCGTTCCTGCGGTCATTCACTGATAAAACTTTCCTGACGAACCCAAGATACTCAGACCCGTGGAAGAAGGAACCCTGACATGGCGAGCTACCTCCGCGCATTGGCGATTGGCGCCGCGCTGATGCTGTCAGCAGCACCGGCAATCGCGCATTCGACGGTGAAGAGCACTGTCCCGGCCAGCGGCTCGGTCGTGAACCGGTCGCCCGACAGCGTCTTCATCAACTTCAATGAACCGGCCCGGATAACGTCTGTCGTGGTCGCAGAAACCGGAAAGGCGGATCGTAAGCTGGAGTTCACACCGCCCTCGGGCAGCACGACCTCATACCGGATCCCGGCGCCAAATCTTGGCGCCGGTCGCAATGAGATCAAGTGGAAGGCGTTGTCGAAAGATGGCCATCCCATCTCGGGATCGATCATCATCGTGATCAAGGCCGGCGCCACAACGTCGCAAGACCCCGCTCCGGCAGGTGAAAACCACACGCCACACTGATGCTGGAACTCCTCGCCGCCCTTGCAAAGTTCGTCCTCTATGCAGGCTCGTTCGCTGCAGCTGGAGTTGCTTTCGCAAGCACCAGCCTTGGCAAACGACTCGGCGCGGCAGGACGTGCGCGGCGAGGCCTTGTGGCCGCCGCTGCGGCGGCCATGCTGACGGCAACCCTCGCCAGCGCCGCAATCCTCGTTGTCCGCCTTGGCGGCCAGCTGGATGCAACAACGCTGTCGGCGATATGGGAAGCGCCCGTTGGTCCAGCGCTTGTCTTGCAGTTCGCTGGCGCAGCGCTGCTCCTCGCATTCAGTCGCGCAACGGGCGCAGCTACGCTCCTGCTTCTGGGCGCCGGCGTCTGCGCCCTCGCCGCGTTCGGCGTCAACGGACACTCTCCCGCAGTCGACACACTTAGAGGCGCTGTTGCGTTTCTCCATGTGGCAGCTGCAAGCTGGTGGCTTGGATCCCTGCTTCTGCTGCGCGAAGCAGGCCGGGTTCTCTCCGAGGCCGAGCTCGCGCCTCTTGTCCGTCGCTTCAGCACCTTCGCCATCGCCATCGTCCTGGCGCTCGTCGTCTGTGGGGGCGTGCTGGTGCTCGCCCTGGTCAGGTTCGATCGCGACGAATGGCTCACCCCCTATGCCCAGGCTCTGGCAATGAAGATTCTTCTGGCCGCCTTCGTGCTGGGCGTTGCGGTCTACAACAAGCTGCTGATCACGCCACGGCTGGCCAAAGCCGATGGGGCCGGAGCGCGCGCCCTCAACCACACGATCGGCATCGAACTGGGCCTGTTCGCGGCGGTGCTGCTCGCCACGGCCTGGCTGACAACCTTCAATTCCCCACACACATGAGGCACGCAACCGGCATAACCCGTACGCGCGCGGCGCCTGGCAGGCGCCGGCCTGGTCTGCGTCACGCGGCCGGGCTGCTGATTCTCCTGGCGTTCCTCGTTCGCGCCCTGATCCCGGCAGGGTTCATGCCGGTCTTCGACAGTGACCAGCATGTGGTCACGGTTGCGATGTGCTCCGGCCACGGCGCTCAGACCCTCCCGCTCGATGACGATGCGCCAGCACGCGATGAACAGTCTGGTGATGAGTGCCCCTTCGCCAGCCTCACAGCGCCAGCTGTGCTCAGGCAGGCCGGCCTCGATCCTTATCCCATTCGCTGGATGGACCCGACGCCTTTCCTGAGCGTCCGCGACGATCAGCCCGCTATCGCTTCCTGGCGACCAGGGAGCCCGCCAACGGGTCCCCCAACTCACGTCTGAGCCAAGTGCGTGGGGCGTTTTCGCCCTCGGGATTCACATACGCGCAAGAAGCGCGTTCTCTCAGGCTAGCATCATGACACATTCAACCTACGGCCGGTCGGTCACTGCGATCGCCATACTGTTTCTTGTCGTTCTCTTTGGAGCGACACGCGCTCAGGCTCAGACGATCTGGGCTGGCGACATCTCGATTTCGAACGTCTATGGCAAACCAACAGCCCGTGGCGCAGACATTGCGCATGTTTCGCTCGTCGTATCGCACACGGGCTTTGAGCCCGATGTGCTGATCGCGGTCGATGTCGATCCGGCGATCGCGAATGCCGCTGGCTTCGACGCCCTCCCCCAACGGGTCTATCGCGGCGCCGGCCTTCGGCGCTCGCAACCGATATTTCTCGCCCCGGGCCAGACGCGCATCATGAGTCTGGATGACGTCCATCTCGTCATCTACGGCATTCAGGGACCATTTGAACGGGGCATGCTCGTACCTGTTCGCCTGACCTTCGAGAAGGCAGGCGCTGTGGACGTCATGGTCAGCATCGGCGGCCAGACCTTCGAGACGATTTCCACGCAACCGTTATCAGAGCCTCGCGCGATCAGGATCCGCCAGCTGATCGAGCCGGTGCGCCTGAAGATCGCCGAACCTGAAACCGGGTCAGCGTTTCGCTGCTCGGACGGGAGCAAGCTGATCCTCTCGTTTGTCGAGCAGGCAAGCAGCGTCTCCGCGCAGATCTGGCTTCATGGCGAGACATACACGCTCCCGCATCAACCGCCCGAACCTGGCCCTGTCCAGATCACATGGAGCGATGGCGCTCACGTGCTGACCTGGAGCCCCGGCGTCCAGCTCATGTGGATGAGTGGCACAACACACCTGATGTGCGGCCGCGGCGGCCACAAACACTGAACGCGTACCTCTCAACTCATCTCACAGATTGCATTTCATCATGTCACGCATTTTCACGTCCCAGCCTGGTTTCGCCTCGATCAAATCCATCACCCGGACAGTCAGCGGCGCGGCCCTGTGCTGGGCGTTCGCACAGCCAGCGCTGGCCCAGGAGGCCCAGGAGAGCTGGGCGCGGGACGTGGTTGTCGTCACCGGCGAGGCCGAGCGCGTCTCCGCCCCGACAGCCGCCACGACGACCCGCACCCCGACCCCGATCGAAGAGATCCCTCAATCAGTCCAGGTCCTCACACGGACATTGCTCGAAGAGCAGGACCTTCAGACCGTCTCGGACGCCCTGACCAACATTTCAGGCGTCGTACCCTCGAAGACGAGCGAGATCGTGCTGCAGTCGCCGGTCATCCGCGGTTTCAACACCGACTACCTCATCGACGGCCTGCCCGCCTACGGCCTGCCGAGCGGCGTGGTCGATCCTGGTTCGCTCGTCAATGTTGAGCGTCTGGAGGTCGCCAAGGGGCCGACAAGCACGCTCTATGGCGGAGGCAGGGGCGCGCCTCTGTCGGGCCTGATCAACTTTGTGTCGAAATCGCCGGACGCCGCGCAACGCGCCGATTTCTCCGTTCGCGCCGGCAGCTTCAACACGCTCGGCGGCACGGCTGACTTCAATCTACCTGCCAGTGAATCGCTCCTCTTCCGGATCACCGGCGCGTACGAGCAGGCGGATAGTTTTATCGATGTGATCGAGAGTGAGCGGTACTCCGTCTATCCGACCGTTTCGCTGAGACTTTCGGACGCCACCCAGCTGACTGTCCGCGGGCAATACAGCCGTATCGAGCAGAAGGAGTATGCAGGCCTTCCCTCCAGCATTGCGCTGGCCAGCAACAGCGGGGTCGATCGCTACACCTTCGCTGGCGCCGAAGATGCCCCGCCAACCACCATCGAGAACAGGATAATCACCGGCCAGCTGAAACATGCCTTTTCCGACACCCTGAGCGCAGAGATCGTGGCGCGCCATTACGAAAGCCGCTTCGAGGAATTCTCCAGCTTCCCCTTCCCGGCCATTCCGGTTGCCGGAACCACCTACGGCTTCTTCACCGCGAGCCTTCCCTCCGATGTCGACCAGGACTTTGTGTCTGCAAGCCTGCAGGCGAAGTTTGAGACGGGAGACATTTCTCATCTCGTGCTCGCCGGCGTCGATGTGGATGAGACGGACTATGCGGCAAGCGTCGGCTTTGCTCCGCTCGGCTTCATCGACTACGCCGACCCGTCAACAAACCTTCCCTTTGGAACACCCGCCACGCTGACCGACGTGCAGACGGACGCGATGGCGACAACGGCCGTCTACGTTCAGGACCAGGTTTCGATCGGGGAACAACTCGACATTACAGCTGGCCTGCGCTGGACGAAGCTCGACGTCGAAAGCAATTACACGAGCGGCGGTATCCCGTTCGTCGATACCGACAAGACCCACTACCGCGTCACGCCCAGGATCGGCGCGACCTACCAGATCGCAGATGGCGTCTCGGCGTTCGCTGGCTATTCGGAAGGATTTCAGGGCGTTGTGGCCGCCTTTGGCATAACGGATCCCAAGCCTGAGACCTCCCAGTCCTATGAGGCGGGAGTTAAGCTCTTCGGACCGATCGAGGGGCTTACCGGCACCGTCGCGGTCTATCAGATCACGCGCCAGAACGTCCGCACATCAGATCCATTGATCCCGTTCGCCTCGATCCAGTCGGGGGAACAGCGCGCACGTGGCTTCGAGACAGACATCATCTACGAACCCAGTTCGGCGCTCTCGATCCTCGCGACCTACGCCTACACCGATGCGGAAGTGACCAAGGACAACACGCTGCCGGTGGGCGATCGCCCCACGCGCGTGCCGGAGCACTCAGGCCGCCTCGCGGTGCGATATCGCTTCGAGGATGGAGCGTTGTCCGGATTGGAGATCGGTGGCGGAGTGACAGCCGTATCGGATCGCGAGCTCACGCTCCCGAACGTGACCAGCGTGGACGGCTCCGTGCTGGTCGACGCCCAGGCCTCATACGACTTCGGTCCCGCCAGCGTGTCGCTGTCCATCATCAACCTCACCGATGAGGACAGCTTCGAGCCCTACCAGTACCTGGCGGCCTCGATCGTGACCCCGACGCAGCCGCGCTCGGCGTTCGTGACGTTGCGGGCCGGCTTCTAGGCGGGAGTAGGCAGCCTCAGCTGCCACAAAGAAGGACGGCCAGATGACGATGACTCCGAGACTTCCAGACTCACGACAGCGACCCGACCCGCGATCCGCTCGCGATCGCCTGCACACCGGCGGTGCGCCCATGAGCTGACGTCTCACAAGCTTGCCGTTCCGGGACGCCCTTCCGGACGGCGAGGCGACGATCCGGGCGCGGCGAAGTCTCTCGGGACCCGATTCAACCTGCGAACTTCAGGCGCGCAAGCGCCAGCCCGCCCGGACCGTCTGCCCCAAATTCCTTCACGGAGCACGACCTGCTCCAGTTTTTCAACGCGTACACAGGAATAGAGTCATGACCACGCAATACTTCAGGAAGAACCTTCTCGCCGCCTCGTGCCTCGCCGGCATGGCGGCCCTCAGCCAGCCAATCGCGAACGCTCAGTCAGCAAACGATCAGAGTCAGGACATCGTCGTCATCACCGGCGCCAAGACAGACGGCGGCGAGTTCGGCAGCAAGTCGGGAATTCCCCTGGAACAGGTGCCGCAGGCGGTGCAGGTGCTCGACTCGGAGGAGCTGGTCGCCCGCAACGTCCGCAGCGTCGGCGACGCGCTGAAGGCCGTGCCGTCTGCAGGTGTTGGAACACCGCGCACCTCCGCTTACCAGAGCTTTTCGCTCAAGGTCCGCGGTTTTTATGTCGACCAGATGCGCAATGGCGTGCGTCAGCGTTACTATGAGGACGTCGATGCATCCGCGATCTCAAACATTGAGCGGATCGAAATCCTCAAGGGGCCATCTTCAGTTCTCTTCGGACAATCTGCTGTTGGCGGCATCATCTCCGTGGTGACGAAGCGCCCCGAGCGCGCTTTCGGTGGCAGCGTCAGCGCCGTGGTTGGATCCTTTGACCAGAAATTGGCTTCATTCGATGTGACCGGTCCACTGAATGAGGACGCCGGGATCTATTTCCGCGCCACCGGAGAGGTCGAAAGATCCGGTACGTTCGTCGATCAACAGGATATCGACCGCGAAAACGCCGCGCTGTCGCTGACCTGGGAAGCCAGCGAGAATGTGACGGCCTATTTTGTCAGCGAATGGCAGGAGCGCCGCACGCAACGCAATCCAGGCCTGCCCATCGTCGGCACCGTGGTTTCGAACGGCGTCAGGGAAATCCCCTCCGAGACCTTCCTCGGCGATCCGGGACGCTCGGACCTCGAAGCCTTCTCTCCCCTGCTTCAGGCATGGGTCGATATCAAGCTCAACGATACGTGGACGCTGACGCCACGACTTTCCTACTCGGAGCTGGATACGAATTTCACACAGCTGCGCGTGCGGGCGGTCAATGCCGACGGCGTCACCGTGAACCGCAATGGACGCTTCGGGAAGGAAGATGACACCTACACGATCGGCCAGATCGATCTGGCCGGATCGGTCGGCTTCGCAGGAGCAACCCACAACCTGCTTCTTGGCGTCGAGTACAACCAGGAGCGTTCAACATTCTATCAGGAAAACATCGCATCAGTGCCGTCAATCAACGCGCTTAACCCGACTTACGGAACTGTCGCAGACCGGCCGTATCCGCTGGCATTCCTGTTCGGAGGCGACGTCGACTCATGGGCTATCTACGGACAGGACCGCATCGACTTCACTGACCGGTGGAATGTCGTTCTCGGGGCGCGCTTCACAAGCTTCGAAACGACCAGCCTGTTCTCCACCGACGCCGTGATCGACGCCAGTGACATCACTGAGGATGAACTCGATCACACCACCTTCCAGATCGGGACCACCTATCGTCTCGATGGCGGGTTCTCGCTTTTTGGCGGTTTCGCAACCGGCTTCGACATGGAGAATGTGACAGGCAGCCGAACCTTCGGGGGCGCACCGTTTGACCCCGAGGAATCGGAGCAGATCGAAGCGGGCCTGCGCTATTCGGAAGGCCCGCTCAGCGGCAGCCTGAGCGGCTTCGAAATCAAGCGCACCAATGTGGTGACCGACGATCCGGTCAATCTGGGCTTCAGCATACAGACCGGAGAAGTGCGCGTCCGCGGCCTCGAGCTTGAGGGCGCATGGCAAGTCGCTGAGGGCCTCTCAATTCAGGGCGGCTATGCCTGGATGGATGGCGAAGTCACCAGCAGCAACACGGGCAATCAGGGCTTCGACCTTGCCGACACGCCGGAGAACCAGGCCAACCTGTTCGTCCGGTACAGGCTGCCCGCACTGCCAGTCGAGCTCCGCGCCGGGATCAACCATGTCGGGGATCGCGCCTTCAGCGACAGCGCCGGCGTCACAGTCTTCCCGGGTCTGCTTGCAAGCGATGTGACGCTGCCCGCCTACACGACGCTGGATCTTGGCGCCACCTACGACTTCGGCGCCGCACGTCTTGACCTGTCCATCACCAACGTCACGGACGAGACCTACTACACCAGGGAGTTCAACGACTTCTCAGTGTTCCCTGGCGAGCCATTGCAAGCGAGCCTCAGACTTACAGCTGACTTCTAGGGGAGCCGGCTTTGACCGTCACCAGCGAAGAAAGCGAGGCCGCCCTGTCGGGCGGCCTCTATCGGCGAATCTGGCGCTGGCATTTCTATGCTGGGCTTGCCGTTGCGCCCTTCGTTCTCATCCTGGCCTTCACCGGCCTGCTCTATCTCTTCGATGACGAACTGAGCGTGATGCTCGATCGCAACCTGCGCGTGGTGACACCGCAGCAGTCCTTGCAATCTGTTGGCGCACAGGAAGCCGCCGTCCGGACGGCCTATCCGGATGCGAAGCTGCTCCAATACATTGGGCCTGCCGCACCTGACCGCTCGGCCGCATGGGGTCTGACAACCTCCAACGGCGAGAGTGTCACCACATACGTCAATCCTTACTCTGCGGAGATCATCGGCAGCAGGCCGACCGGACAGTCGCTGGGCGAGGTCCTCGTGCGCCTGCATGGCGACCTGATGGTCGGGCCCGCCGGGGACTATCTCGTCGAGTTTGCGGCCTGCTGGACGTTCGTGCTTCTGGTCACCGGCCTTTTTCTCTGGTGGCCAAGACGACATCGGCGCGCCGGCGTGCTGGCGCCACGCCTTTCGGCGAAGGGTCGCTCCTTCTGGCGCGAACTCCATTCCGTGCCAGCGGCGTGGAATGCTCCGGTCGTGGCCTTCCTCATCCTGACCGGCTTGCCGTGGTCCAGCTTCTGGGGTGGAACGCTTGCCAGCATGGGTACGATGGACGCGCTCGCCTCGGCCATGGCGCCCACCCCGAATTTTCACGCCGCTCCATCTGCGCCTGACCCTCATGCAGCCCATCGCGCAGAGGAGGCACGCCGCGACAACCACGACCTGCCCTGGTCAGTGCGCAATTCCGCCTATCCGACCGTGCTGGCCGCCCCACACACCATTACGATCGACCAGGTGCTGATCGAGGCGGCAAAGCGCAACATGACCGGGGACACCTTGAAGGTGATCTATCCAACAGCCGCTGGCGAGGTCTACACACTGTCATACACGCCCGCAAAGGCGGAGGGGCAGCGGACCGTCTATGTCAATCCGTCCGATGGCGCGATCGTCGATGACATCGCGTGGTCGCGCTACTCGCCGCTGGGCAAGGCAGTCGAGTTCGGCGTCCAGACACATGTCGGCAAGCAGTTCGGCCTCGCGAACCAGCTGTTCATGGCAGGAAGCTGCCTGATCCTGATTGCGTCGGTGCTGTTTGGCCTCGCCATGTGGTGGAAGCGGCGGCCCGGCTCGCGTCTTTCCGGCCCCATCCCTGGACCCCATGTGCGAACGCCGGCGCCAGTGATCTGGGCGACTGTGGCGCTTGGCGTCGTGTTTCCGCTGGTTGGCTTATCGCTCGTTCTCATCATCCTCGTCGAACTCGCGCAGAGACAACTGCGCCCTGCGAACAGCTAGGCGCGCTATCGCTTCGTCTCCCTACGGGTCAAGAGCGCCTCCTCGAGCGCCTCTGAAAAGCCGGGCGTCGTCTCCCGAAGAACGCCGACATGGGTCCAGACCGCGACCCCCTCGCGGTCGACCAGCATGGACGCCGGAAGGCCGGCATACCGAAGCACGCCCCCGATACGTTCCTCGGGATCCAGCCAGAGGTCGTAGGTCAGTCCAAGCGTGGCTGCGGATTGCAGGACCTTGTCGCGGTCTGCCATCGCATCAACACTCACCCCTACAACGCGCAGACCATTGGAGGCCTTCCTGGCCTGAAGGCTGGCAAGGAACGGTATCTCCTCGCGGCACGGTCCGCACCAGGTCGCCCAGACGTTGAGGAGGACTACCTCGCCGCGCAGCGCGGCAAGCGAGACGGGCGATCCGTCAACCGAGACTGCTTCATACTGCACAACCTGCTTCTTCTGGCTGTCGCGCACCGGCTCTCCGCATGACGCCAGACAGGCGATCAACGCCAGCGCAGCGCTTCTCAGCCTCATGACCCGGGCCGGACCCGGGCCACCCGGACGCGGGAGCCATCGCTGATGTCTGTCCAGGCGAGGATCAGATCCTCGCCAACCGAGGCCATGCGGGGAAAGCCGGCGTCTCGCGCCGCACTTGTCTTCGCAACGAGCAACGGCGCCGAGCGGACGCCGTCGTCACGGATCATCCGGAGGCGGATCTCGGCTTCCTCCTGTTCGCCAGTACGCTCGATCCAGGCCACACGCGCCTCTCCGCCCGCCGACAGGCTGAGGCTGACACGGCCGACCGGGTTTCCATCATCGACCCTGATCGGTGCGCCGAACGAGGCCCCGCCATCAGCGGAAAAGGCAAGATTGACGCGTTCCTCGTCATTGGCTCCGGTGAACCATGCGACGGCGACAGTATCGCCAACCGCGGCAACGGCCGGGCCATTCACGGGACACCCTTCGATGCGCCAGTTGTCGGCGTGCACGCTGGCTGGCTGCGTCCAGGCGCCATCGACGTGGCGTACAATACTCGTGTCGCGGATCTCATCCGCACTCCGGTCGCGATAGACCACGACCGGCCCGGCAGCGGCCCACGCCGCCGAGGTCTGACAGCAGTCGCAGATGCGTGTATCAAGCAATTGGGTCGCGGCTGGCACGCCATCAGCAGAGATGGTGGTGAATCCCAGCTGCATCTCGGGACTTGGCGCAGCGCTCACAGTATTGCGGCCGTCGAGCCAGACCGCCTGGAGTTCCCCGTCGGGGGATTCGAACAGTGAAACGAAGCCGTGCTCGGCCTGCAGGCCATCATCGTGCAGGATCCTGCTCTCCGACCATGTCTTCCCATCGTCCGTCGATTGGGCAATCCGGACATCGTATGTGTAGGGTCCCTCGCCGCTGTCCTGCAGCCAGTGCGCGATCAGGCGTCCAGACCGGGTCGGCAGGAGCGAGGGGAAGTCAGCCCAGTTCACGAACAGATCATCGCGCGTCAGCACCGTGACTGGCGGTGACCATGTCCCATCAAGGTCTGCAAGCCTGGAATACCGCAGGGAGTATGACTCCCCCTTCCCGCGTTCCAGCCAGCTCAGAAACACCTCGCCTGACGGGGACACCGCGAGGTTCGGCTCCGCGCTGCCCTTCGGCGCGGGAGCGTCCGCAATTTCCACCACAGAGGGCGAAACTTCCCGCACCCCGCAGCCAGCCATCAGCAGCCCGACGAGGCAGGCGAGGCTGAACTGCTCAACGCGTGTCAGGATCGGCATCCGTCCATCCTGACATAGGACGGCTACGGGTCAATCCGGAGAACCGGTGCTGACGCGCGCGCGCTAGTATTTGGCCTTCACTGTCAGCACCGCCGTCTGCGGATGAACCGGGTGGAAGTGGATGTCCTCCACGGGGGCCGCCTCGCCCGGCAGCTGGCTTTCATAGAAATACACCATGTCGAAATCCTCAGCGTCGAACAGGTTGAGGATATCGAGCCCAACCTCAAACCGGCCGAAGGTCTTCGAGATGCCGGCGTTCACGAGCGTGGTTGACGGCGCACGGACGGAATTGTCCTCAAGAAGCGGAGCTGGGCCGAGGTAGCGAACGCGAAGTGATCCTTCCCAACCATCGCCCGGTAACCATGTGACGCCCGCGGCGGCGACGCCTTCGACCGAGTTGGGCACGCGATCGAAGTTCGAGGGCGCGTCCTTGAAACGCGTCTGCGACCAGGCGATGGAAGCGTCGAAGGCAAGCCAGTCCAACGGATTCCAGAATGCTGCGACTTCGACGCCATGGCGTTGCGTAGGATCGCTAGGTTCCGAGATGGCCGCATCGCCCGCGTAGATAAGCTCGCTGTCGAAATCTAGCGCGAAGGTGGCGGCTGAAAGATTGAACGTGTCGTTCGGCTCCCAACGCAGGCCGACTTCACCGCCGCGGCTTTCCGCGAACAATGTCGAGGAGTCCACCGGATCGCCGGTGATCGGGTCTTGAGTGAGGACAACGCCGGACGCATCGTTGGTGTGGAAGCCAACGCCATAGCCGGCATAAACTTCGAAGCCGTCAGTGACGGTGTAGGCGATGTTGACCTTCGGGCTCCACTGAACGCCCGAGTCGCTCCCAGAGTTTGCGGGATTGATCGCGGTGACGTCGAGGTCGATGTAGTCCGCTCGCAGGCCGAACGTGGTGCGCAGACGATCGGTCCAGTGCAGCGTGATATCGCTCCAGACATCGAGCGCGAGGATATCGACCTCGTCATTGCGTATGGCCGAGTTAATGACGCGGTTCGTGGTCTGGTAGAGGCCGGTCTCGGCGAGCCAGTCGGCATGCGCATCGGCGCCAAGACGGCCTGTCGCCTTTATCCCCATGAGTTCGAAGTCGCGGCTCATTTTCGCGCGCGCGCCCGCGGCGAAGCGATCCTCGACCTGCAGGAACTGGTCGCCCAGCACCTGGTCGAGGGCATAGGTGAAGTTGTGATAGAGATCGAGCGTCGACTTCTCGACATAGCCGAGGACGCTCGCGTCATCCCACTCGAGCCCGGCATAGCCGATATAGCGCGCTGTGTTGCTGGTGGATGTCGGATCGATTGTGCCGAAACGTCCGATCAGACCCGACTCGACGGCGCGCAGTGGAATCTGGTCGGTGGGCGTCCATTCGTTGGTATAGCCGATGAAGCCGAGGCGCAGCTTCGCATCACCCATCCCGCCCATGGCAAGGGGCTGGCTGTATTTGACGTAGACGACGTTCTTGTTGAGGTCGGCGTCGAGATCGAAGGGGCCTTCGCCGCCTTCGTGCGTTGCGGCAACCAGCAGCGTGCCGTCGCCGACATTCCATGAGCCTGCCGCGCTGAGCGCGTATTCGTCTGGTTCGACCCGGGCCTGCACATAGTTCTCAGGCAGGCGGTCGTAGAGAATGAAGGACGCCGAACCGGCGGACGAGAAGTCGCCATTCTCGGCGTACTGCACGCCCTTCTTGAATTCGACGCGCTCGACGAGGTCGGCCATCAGGAAATTGAGGTCGAGATAGCCGCTCATGTGCGGGTGGGACCGGCGATTGATCGGCACGCCATCGACGAAGCCGGCGAAGTCGGTGCCGTGGTCGAGGTTGAAGCCACGCAGGAAGTACTGGTTGGCCTTCCCGCCGGAGGAGTGCTCGGTGGCGATCATGCCGGGAATGACTTCCACGAGTTCCGCGGCGCGGCTGATCGGGCGGGTTGAGAGGTCGGCATAGCCCACGACGCCTTCGGAGGCGGACTGGGCCTGGCCGATCTGTTCGATCGCGCGACCGTAGACGGTTACGGTGTCGCTGCCGGTGCTGACGACCGGCGGGCCGGATCCGGGCCCTGTCGCCTGCTGGGCGATTGCCGGCGGCGCCGCGGCGAGAGCGAACACACTCGCACCGCAGGCCAGGATCGATGTCCACAACGTCATTGGGCTTGCTTCTTCGTGTTACAGTGTCGGAAGGTCAGGGTCTGGCTGGCAAAACCCGGCTTGTGGCGCGGACAGAGCCACAAAGGCAGGTGAATTACCGTTACAGCCGGAATTGGCTGACGTTACAGCGACAGTTACAGTCTTCCCGGGCCGCGCCTTGCTGAAATGGATCACCCACCAGATCATCGTGTGCGCACCGATCGATCCCGGCAAGCGGCGGGAAAGAACGCTTCCGAGCCAGTTTCCGCGGTAAGTGTCTGTCTCCAGATGGGTTCAGATCGCCTGCCGAAGCGCAGGTACGGATCCAAGCCCGGCGTCGGCATACCCGGCGCACGGCGACCCAAAGGGGCTGCCTAGACAAAGGTCAGAAGCCGCTCAGGCGTCTCGAGAAAGATCCTATCGATTTCAGCATCATCAAACTCGCGTCGACGCATCAGGGGAACGACATTGCGGAAGATGTGGCCATAGCCATGTCCGCCATGACAGCCAAGGCGCGAACGGAAGCAGATGTCCTGTGACATGGCGATCTGGCCCAGATGACCACGATCAATGAGCTTCCGGATCGACTTCAGTCGCTGCGCATCGTTCGGCATGTCCACTGCTTCGTTGAGCTTGTAGTAGGAGGTCTCCATGCCGAAGAGGTCGAGTTCGATGATGACGCCCGTGTCCGCCAGACGAAACAGGCGTTCGTCATCGAAGATTGTCCGATCGATGTGGCTGATCACGCACCGATCGATCTGCGCGCCGGCGCGCGCCAGGAATTCCGCGATCTCCTGCGGCTGATCCGGATCCCGACCTGGATGAATGGTCAGGGCTGCACCGGTCTCGTGCTGGGCGAGGATGGCGGCGGTCATCACCTTGCGCTCATTCAGCGTCCACGGCGCCTGGCAACCGATCTCGCCGATGATCCCTGCCCTGACGCCGGTCCCCCAGGCGCCAACAAGC
>Ga0172373_10004109_pt1 | contig 20703 bp, 15 predicted proteins | sample Lak10m_2_FD_114546 | JGI IMG/M metagenome (GOLD analysis project Ga0172373, IMG submission 114546) | Freshwater microbial communities from Kabuno Bay, South-Kivu, Congo - kab_092012_10m | ecosystem: Environmental > Aquatic > Freshwater > Lake | place: Democratic Republic of the Congo...
CGCGACCAAACGCAAGGCGCGCGGCTACAGATCAACGACCCACCTCATTGCCATGCTCTACTTCACCGCCGGCAAACTCCGTCTGCCTCAGTTCTGATTCCACTGGAAACAGCGAGGAACCGTAGGAATGGGATTTTTCAGAGGGAAAAAAGTCATTCCCGTGGGGAAATAGGTTTTTGAGGAACCAAAAAAGGCGTTCCTCATGGAGGAATGAGTTTGATCGAAGCGTTCAGGGCCATTGACCTTGAGGGAATGGGGCTTGGCGGAGCAAAAAATGGGGTTCCCCACGAAGGAATCGATTTTTTGGGCCCGCGAAGGGACGTTCGACGTGCGGGAATGGGATTTAGGGAAAGCTCGTAAGGGTTTCGGGCTCGGGGAATGACTTGGCGGTGTCAGGCAAACGGCGTTCGGGCTCGGCGAACGGGTTTGCAAGCAGCTTGATGGAGCAGTGTCCGGGACCATGATGGGCCAGCAGCTTAGGGCAAGCCCTGCCAGCGCGGACTCCTTGCTCGACAAGCGGTCGGAATGTTTTGGCCTTGGGTGCAACAGCCTATTCTTTCACCAAAATATCACTGTTGGTGCAAGCGGCGTAATTACCGGGCGATTTGGCATGGCAATAAGCGGGCGCGGCGGAGCACGGCCAGTCTGGACAAGCCATTTGAAGCGGCAGAGACTGGCCTACGTCTTTTGAGGCACGTAGTGGGCATGGCAGGAGAAACCAAGTCACGACACAACAATTGGCGCGGCTGGCGTGGGCCATTGCTGGTGCTGCTGCTCGGCGGCGGGTTGACGGCGGCGGGGGTGCTGGCCACACGCCACCAGGCGCGCGTGGCGGACCAGCAGCGGTTTGAAACTGAGTGTGAAGAGCTATGGAAGGGGTTTGAAGGCCGGTTGCAGCGAATGGAACTCAAGTTGCGCGGCATCCAAGAGTTCTGCGCGTTCCACCTGAAAACACCCGCGGCGGATTTTGCCCCATTATGGGAGTCGCGCATCCAGCGGCTCAATTACCGCGACGAACTGCCTGGTTTGTGGGAGATAGGGTATGCAGCATTGGAAGATCCGGGCGGGGTGGCGAAGATTGCAGAAGAGCATTCAGATTTGCGCCTGCATCCGGATCTCAAACTGATCGTGCAGCAGCGGGAACGGCTGGCGATCAAGCCCGCCCCGACCGGCGACAACCTTTACGACTCCGCCCACGCGGCAACGATCTGGCGGGCGTGGCAAGAAGGCGAAACGCGCGCGACGGGCCGGGTGGAACTGGGCAAGACGTTCAAAGGGGTGCAGCGGCTCGGGTATCGGCTGATGCTGCCGGTGTTTGATGAGCAGCACAGCAAGCAGCACCCGCGCCCGCGCGGCGTGGTGTTCGCGGCGATCCTGTTGGATCACGTTCTTGTCAGGCATTTCGACGACGAGCCCCGCGCCGTTGAATTTGAGGTGTTTGCCGGCTCGCCGGGTAGTCCGGACAATCAACTCACCGGGCAGGTGGCGCGCCAGAGCGGCGCAGTCAGGCGTGTGTCCGCGGCCGACTCGCCGGATCCGCTGCGGTTCACACTGGTTCGTCCGATGCATGGTGCGAAGTGGACCATCAGCTTTCGGAACACCGTGCTGTTCACCCGCAACCTGCACGAGCGGCTGCTGGCGGGGTTGGCCGTAACCGGAGGCCTGCTTGCCGTGGTGATGGCCGGGGTCGTGCGGCTGCAAACCGTCCGCCAGCTGGAGGCGGAAGCCGCCGCGCGGGCGATTGAACTTTCCGAACGCAAGGTGCGCCGCGAGGCGCAGGAGCGCGAGCGGCTGGTGCGGGATTTGCACGAGCGGACCATCCAGTCGCTTTTTGCCGTGAGCGCGCAACTGGTCAATTGCGCGGGCCGCACCGGCAATGAACTGCGGGACGGGCTGGAACAGGCCACGGGGGATTTGGAGGCGGCGGTCAACGAAGTGCGGGACGCCATCCTGCGCATCGGCCCGGCCACGGAAGCGGAAGTGCCGTTTGCGGAAGCGGTGATCTTGTGGCTGGACCGTTTGAACCGGGGGCATGGTGCGAGCCTGACCTTCGAGAGCGAGCCGGCATTGGCCGGCGGACTGGACGTTCATGCGCGGGCCGAGCTGACCGCCATGATCCGGGAAGCCGTGAGCAACGCCTTGCGCCACGGGCGGGCGGAGCGCGTGGCGGTGAGCCTGCGCCCAGAAGGTGGGCAGGCCTTGCTCTCCGTGCATGATGACGGGGATGGCTTCGATCCCGGTGCGACTGCGAGCGGCGGGCATGGGTTGAAACACCTGCGGCAGCGCGCGAAGGATCTCGGCGGAGAATGCATTGTCGAATCCCGGCCGGGTGGCCCGACGCTGCTTCGCGTCCGCTTTCCGCTGCCCGTGCCGTCCAAAAACGCGAACCCGGTGGCCCCGGAAAAGCCGCCCACTACTTGAGCCATGCTGTCTTTCAACGACTTCATTGCCCTGCATCCCGAACTGGCCGCATCAACCGCCAGATTGGTGCTGGCAGATGATTCGCTCCAAGGCCGGGCAGGCTTGCACGCGATGCTCCATCAGCCGCCCTTGCTGGAGGTGGCGGCGGTGGCCAACGGTGCGACGGAACTGCTGGCCCTTTGCGCGCAGCACCAGCCACAAGTGGCGGTCCAGGACCTCTGCCTGCCTACGGCGAAGGACGGTCTGGCTGCATGCCGCGCACTGCGCCAGGCATTTCCAACGGTGCGCCTGCTCGTGGTCACAGGACACTTCGAGGGAGGAACCAGCGAACGGGTTCGGGAGGCGGGGGCCCACGGTTTGGCCCTGAAAAATTTCAGCGACGGCCTGCTGTGGCGGTGCGTGCTGCGGCTGGCTGCCGGCAAGGAAGCCTTTCCCAATCCGAAACAGATTTGGTTGCCGGAGGACGCCGACGAGGCGCAGCGGGAACAGGGTTTGGCTCGATGCACTAAGGCGGAGTTACACTTGCTGGCCGCTTTGGCACGGCTCGCCGCGAGCAAGAGTTTTCAAGCACGCGGAGCCGTCAAGGAGCTGGCGTTACGGGAGGAAAAGGGGCCGCTGTTGACGGGGTTGGCATATCCCCAGACAGTGCAAAAGGTGCGCGACGTGCTGGAATCCGTCCGCAAGAAGCTGCACTTCAGTTCCTCGGTCGACGCTGCGCGATGGTATCTGAAACGGAACCCCAGCAAATTGCCCACTACCATTGAGACTTCTGCGGACCGCGGGATTTCATCAAGGTGACGGGGCACGAAGGCAGTGCGGTTGGGATCACTCCCAGCGCAAGCGGCTGGAAAGGGGCAGAAAGCTGACTCGGCACCCGTGCCGCACTGGTTGAGCTTCAATACACCCGGCGCAGGTTCGAGGGCAGGATGTTCAGCTCGCCGCGATACTTGGCCACGGTGCGGCGGGCGATGGTGAGGCCCTTGGCGACGAGGAGCTTCACGATGGCGTCGTCGGAGAGCGGGTTGAACTGGTCCTCGCCCTTGATGATCTCGGCCACCATGTCCTTGATGCTGGTGTTGGCCACGGCCTGGCCGTCGGCGGCGGTAAAGCCGGAGGTGAAGAAGTGCTTCATCTCGAAGACGCCGTGCGGTGTCTCCATGTATTTCCCGTTAACGGCGCGGCTGACGGTGGTCTCGTGGACGCCAACGACCTCGGCGACCTGGTTCATGGTCAGCGGCTTGAGGTGGGCCCGGCCCAGCTCCATGAAGTCGCGCTGCCGTTTCACGATCTCGGTGGCGATGCTCTGGATGGTCTGCTGGCGCTGGTGGAGGCTTTTGATGAGGAACTTGCCGGCGCGGATCTTTTCCCGGATGTATTCGCGGACTTCAGGGGTGGTCTCGGTGCGGGCCATCAGGTCCTTGTAGTGGTTGCTGATGCGAAGATGGGGGACCTGTTCGTTGTTGAGGGAGACGACCCAATCGTCGCCGACTTTCTGCACGAAGACCTCGGGGATGATGTATTGCTCGTTGTCTGGAAGAAACGCGCGGCCGGGGTGCGGCTCCAGGTGGGCGATGCGGTCGGCGGCTTCCTGGATGTCCACGACGTCCTGGTTGAGGGCACGGGCGATCTCGGGGAAGCGGCGGCGGCCGAGGGCTTCCATGTGGCCGGTGACGATCTTGTATTCGAGCGATTGCGACTGGCCGGCGCGTTCGAGCTGGAGCTTGAGGCATTCCCCGAGGTCACGCGCGCCCACGCCGGGTGGCTGGAAGCCCTGCACGATTGCCAGCGCGGCGGCGAACTTCTCCAAGGGCACGCCGGTGGCGGCGGCAAGTTCCTCAATGCTCGAGGCCAGCCAGCCGCGTTCGTCAATGTTGCCCACGATCATCTCCGCCAGGGCGAGCTGTTCAGGGCTCAGGTTGGAATCGCGCACCTGCTCCAGCAGCATCTCCTGCAGGGACTGGCCAGCCACGAGGGAATCAAACATGAACTGCCGCCGCTCCTCGTCCTCCTGGCTGGCGCGGTTGGGCACGTTGGTCTGAGTGAAGTGGTCGCGCCACTCCTGGTCGAGCTGGGTGAGCTTCTCGAACTCGGCCTGAAAATCATCCACCGGTTCGGAGGATTCCTTTTCCGTCGCCGGGTCGAAGGTCACATCGGCGGGCGGCTCCGCGGGGTCGATCTGTTCGGCGAGCTCGTCCTTCTCCTTGCCGTCCTTCTGCGCCGGCTCCATTTCACCGGTAAGCGTCTCTTCTAGGACCGGATTCTGCTCGAGTTCTGCTTCGACCTGCGCCCGGAGCTCTAGGATGGGGGCCTGCAACAGCGCGAGCGACTGCTGGAGCTGGGGCGCCAGCACCATCGTCTGCGCCATCTTCTGCGACAAATACAGGCCTTGTGCCATTGGTTGTCGTCAGGGTAGGCGCGGCGCGGGGGCGGCTCAAGTGCCAAGAACGAATTGCCGGAGATTCACTTGTCGCCGCGCGCTGGCTCGCGGATAAAGGCTCATGCACTTACGTCTCGCCCGACGCTCGTGGCTGCTTGCCATCGCATCATTCGCCTTCGTCGGATTCGCTGCCGCGCAAAACGCCGCGCCCTCCACCAACTACGTCCTCAAAGTCAGTGCGGATCGGGCGGACGCGCAGTATCGCGTCGGCGAAACCGTGACCTTCAAACTGGAACTCACCCTCGACAAGCGGCCCGTGCCCGACGCCGAAGTGCAGTGGACCATCACCAAGGACGGCGTGCCGCCCGCGACCAGCGGCAAAGTCAAACTCGTCAACGGCGCGGGCACCATCACGGGCAAGCTCGAAGAACCGGGCTTCCTCCTGTGCCGGGCGGCGTTCACCAGCGCGGCGAACCGGGCCTACATCAGCCTCGGCGGGGCCGGGGTGGATCCGTTGAAGATCAAGCCCAGCCTGCCGGTGCCCGATGACTTCGATGCGTTCTGGGCCGCGCAGAAGAAGCAGCTCGCCGCCGTGCCCGTGAACGCGCGGCTCACGCCGGTGCCTTCGCCGGTGTCTGACGTGACGGTCTTCGACTTGCAGGCCGATGCCATCGGCGCGCCGGTGTCCGGCTACTTCGCCAAGCCGGCAAACGCGAAGCCAAAGAGCCTGCCCATCATCCTCACTGTCCACGGCGCGGGCGTGCGGAACTCCAGCCTCGGCGGCGCGGTGGGCTGGGCGAAGCAGAACTTCCTCGCACTGGACATCAACGCGCATGGCCTGCCCAACGGAAAGCCGGAAAAGTTCTACACGGACCTGGCCGCCGGCGAACTCAAGGACTACCGCACGCGCGGGCGCGAGTCGCGCGACACGGTGTATTTCCGGGGCATGTTCCTGCGGCTGGTGCGCGCGCTGGACTTTCTCTGCGCGCAGCCGGACTGGGACGGGAAGACCGTGGTGGTCTATGGCTCAAGCCAGGGCGGCTACCAGGCCATCGTGGCGGCCGGGCTGGACGCGCGCGTGACCTTCCTCGCGGCAGGCGTGCCGGCCGGCTGCGATCACACCGGCTTCAAGGCGGAACGCATCAACGGCTGGCCGAAGTTCATCGCCACCGGCGAGCAGCCGTCCGGGAACGTCCTGGAGGCCGTCCGCTACTACGACGCAATGAACTTCGCCACGCGCACCAAGGCCGGAGCCATCTTGACCGTGGGCTTCATTGACACCACCTGCCCGCCTTCGAGCGTGTATGCCGCCTACAACAATCTGCCCGGCAAGAAGTCCATCCACACCGACCCGGACGCAGGCCACACCAGCACGCCCAAAGCCAGCGAAGCCATGCGCAAGGCCGTGCAGGAACACCTCAAGGCACAAGCGGCGAGATAGCCGCCAGTTTCGCGCGCGCCGAAGGTCGTCGCCGCTTTAACCACTTCGATGAATGATTCGACTACAAATACGGGGCCGTGCGACCACTGTGGCGGTAGCATTGAGTTTCTGTCGGAGTCGGTCGGACAGGAGGCGAAATGTCCATATTGTGGAAAACTCACAACACTTTCTATCCGAGGTATCCCCGAGGCATCCGCAGTCGAATTGACCTCGGGTGCGGGGAATTCAGGACCGAGAAGGCGGCTCATCTTATGGACTACAGCCACGCTGTTGGTTGTCCTCGGGGTGATCGCGGTTCTGGTATTCGCTCTAACACCGGGCCGGGTCTTGGTGAAAGTCGGCGGAGGAGCTCAGGGGCTCGACTTGCCGCCAGCGAGGTCGAATGGGGGAAAGTCGGCGTCGGAGGCTCCGCTGCCGCCGAAGCCAAAGACCCGCGTCAGCGAGGCGAACTTAATCCGCTTTGAGGCGCTCCCGGTCTCGGCTGTAATCACTGAGGATCAGGAACATCCGCCGATCCCCATCCGTTTTCACCTCAAGACTCCGGGCAATCTCACACTGGTCATTGAGAACGCGAAGGGAGAGCGCGTTCGGAATCTTGTCAGTGACACGGCCTTTCCGGCTGGCGAGAGCACGGTTTGGTGGGATGGCCGGGATGAAACGCCCGGGAAGAGCGGCCCGGGTGGGGCCTACGAGCTGACGCCTCGTTTGGTGCCGTCGGGAACGTATCGGGTGCGGGGTTTATTTCATCAGGGGATCGACATGATCTATGACTTCTCCGTTTATTCCTCGGGCAATCCCCCGTGGGATACGGAGGACGGCCGTGGTTGCTGGACTTCGGATGTAATCCCGCCCAGTTCGGTGGCCTTCCTGCCGGGCGTTCGCCAGATGGCCATCGGTTCTCGTGGCTCCGAGGGCGGGCACGGATTGATCTTCACGGACCTCAGCGGAAAAAAGCTGCGCGGCTTCCGCTATGTGGCGGCGGGCACCTGGACCGGCGCGGAGTTTCTGGCCCGTGACCGGGGTGAGAAGGCGGCCACAAATATCCTCGCCTACGCCGGGATCGGTTACCACGACTGGGACGACCTAACCCAAGGGCAGGTCCATTTGGCCGCTCTTACCGAAGGCGAGCCGGTGCTGATGTTAAAGGAGCCCGTGGAGGCTCCGACCCAGCGCATGGGCAGGTTCGTGCACGCAGCCCTTCAGATGCGCGGGCTGGCGGTGCATAATGGCTTGGCCATCGCCTCGTTGCAGCCAAGTGGCCAGTTGATATTCGCCGATGCTTCAGCCCCGCTTCCCGCGAAGGCGCGGCAAGTGAAGGCTAATTTTGGCAGCGCCATGGGCTACGGCAAAGCCCTCGGTCGCGTAAAACTGGACGATGCGCGCGGTCTGGCGTTTGACAAGCAGGGCCGCTTGCTCGCGCTGGTCGGCTCTACGCTACATCGCTACACCGTGGAAAAGCTGCCGCCTGCGATTGCGAACCGCCAAGTCCTCGTGGCGTCAGGCTTGGAGGATCCTCAGGGCATTACGTTGGATGAGACAGACACAATTTACATCAGCGACTGGGGCAAGAGTCATCAGGTCAAAGTGTTTTCACCGGAGGGCAAATTCCTCCGCGCCATCGGCAAACCGGGCGCGCCGAGAGCCGGACCCTACGACCCGGATCGCATGCAGCATCCTTGCGGAATTGCGGTCACGGATGACGGCAGGCTGTGGGTGGCGGAGAACGACTACCTGCCCAAGCGCATCAGCGTCTGGTCAACCGGGGGGAAGCTGCTCCGGGACCATCTCGGCCCGGTGCAGTATGGCGGCGGGGGCGAGATGGATCCGCGCGACAAATCGCGCTTCTACTACGTGGAGCAGCGAGGCGGGGCGATGGAGTTTCAACTCGACTGGAAGACGGGAAGCTCACAGCTCAAAAGCATCTATTATCGTCCTGGCACGAACGACCTCCAGCTCAACTTTGAGGACGATGGCCGCCCTCGGGTTGTCGCTCCGCAGACGCCGGTTTATTTGAACGGCCGCCATTACATGGTCAATGTCTTCAATGGCCATCCGTCCTACCTCACTCGGTTGCTGGGCGTCTGGGTGATGCGCGAAGGGCAGGCGGTGCTCGTGGCCGCCGTCGGTGACGCTCTTTCTTGGGACATGCTTAAGTCTAGTCCATATCGTTCCCGTTGGCCTGGCGGCGTTGACCCATCGCTGCTCTCAGACCCACGGAACCGCCGAGACCTGCACGTGCTCTTCGCATGGACGGACCGCAATGGCGACGGACGGGCCCAGCCGGAAGAAGTCACCATGCTCCGCACACCCGAGCAGCAGAACTGCTGGTTCCTTTCCCAGGAACTCACCGCCATTTCCGAGTCGGGCTACCAGCTCACGCCTCAGGGATTCACGACAGGCGGGGCACCAGTGTTTGACGCGACAAAAGCGCGCCATGTCCTGCCAAAGGGCGTGATTGCGCAAACCGGAATCCTTGCCCACGGGAACCGGCTTGTTCTGTGCGACGGCCCGCTCGGCGCCTACAAAGACGGAAAGCTCGAATGGAGTTATCCCAACCAGTGGCCGACGCTCGGCGCCGGGCACAAGGCCCCACACCAGACCTACCCCGGTCAACTCCTCGCCACGACCAAGCCCATTAGCTACCCGTTCACAGTCAGCGGCTCCGACGCAGGCCCGCTGTGGGCCTACAACAGCGACCGCGCCCAAGTTTATCTGTTCACCCTTGACGGGCTGTTCGTGACCCAGCTCTTCCAGGACAGCATGCGGTGGGACGTGCCGCGTTGGACGGTGATGCCGTGGCAGCGTGGCATGCACGTCAATGAAGTGGCCACTTACGGCGAGAACTTCTGGCCACGGGTCGTGCAGACGGATGCCAGTGAAATCTATCTCGTCTCGGGCAAGAATCATTCCGGCATCATCCGTGTGCACGGGCTGGAAGCGGTGCAACGTCTTTCAGCCTCTGAAATCCTGCTCGCCCCGCAGTTGCTCGCCGGCGCAAAGCAGTGGCTGACCAAGAACACGGGCACCAATCGCGGTGTGCAGTTCGAGGCGTTCCTGCGCGTTCCGATCCGGAAAGCCGCGCCGACCCTTGATGGCAAACTGGACGACTGGCAGGGGGTGCCGTGGGCGACCATCGAACAGCGGGCGACGGCGGCGGTGGTCATCAACGGCGACCGGCTTTACGCGGCTTTCCGGGCGGAAGGGCAACGAGTCCTCCAGAACAGCGGCACCAGCATCCCGTTGTTGTTCAAAACGGGCAACGCCCTCGACTTGATGATCGGCACCGACGGCAAGGCTAACCCGAACCGTCGTGAACCTGCCGCGGGCGATGTGCGTTTGGTCGTGACTCAGGCCAATGGCAAGACGGTGGCGGCGCTCTACCGCCCGGTCGTGCCGGGCACGCCGAAAGACGCCGGCGTGCCCTTCAGTTCCACCGACCGCACGATTCGCTTCGATCGTGTGGACGATGTCAGCGATCAGGTGCAGTTGGCCGCCGGGGAGAATGTTGAGCCCGGTCCCTACAACCGGAAGACGATCCGGTGGTCGGAGTATGAGATTTCCATTCCGCTCTCAGTGTTGGGACTGAAAGTCCAGCAAGGGCAGCGAATCCGCGCCGACCTTGGGGTCCTTCGTGGCAACGCCAACACAACATTGCAACGAAGCTACTGGTCCAACAAGAACACCGGTCTGGTCAATGACGTTCCCGGTGAAGCCCAGCTCACGCCGAACCGCTGGGGACAGTGGCTCTTCGAGTAGGCACGCTCAGGGGAGTAAGTCCCAAGGCCACTCGGACTACATGTGGGCGATCATGTTGTCGCCGAACTGCGAGCACTTGATCTCGGTCGCGCCTTCCATCAGGCGGGCGAAGTCGTAGGTCACTCGCTTGGAGGCAATCGCGCCGTTGAGGCCCTTGAGGATGAGATCGGCGGCCTCGGTCCAGCCGAGGTGGCGCAGCATCATCTCGCCGGAGAGAATCACTGAGCCGGGGTTCACCACATCTTTGTTCGCATACTTGGGCGCGGTGCCGTGTGTGGCCTCAAAGATGGCGTGGCCGGTGACGTAGTTGATGTTGCCGCCGGGCGCGATGCCGATGCCGCCGACTTGCGCGGCGAGGGCGTCGCTGAGGTAGTCGCCGTTCAGGTTGAGCGTGGCGATCACGTCGAAGTCCGTCGGGCGGGTGAGCACCTGCTGGAGGGCGATGTCGGCGATGGCGTCCTTGATGAGGATCGCGCCGGCTGCGAGCGCGGCCTTCTGCTCGGCGTTCGCGGCTTCCTCGCCCTTCTCCTTCTTGGTCTTTTCCCACTTGGCCCAGGTGTAAACCTTGTCGCCGAAGATGCGTTCGGCCGCGCCGTAAGCCCAGTCGCGGAAGCCGCCCTCGGTGAACTTCATGATGTTGCCCTTGTGGACGATGGTGACGCTCTTGCGCTTGTTCCGCAGCGCGTATTCCACGGCGGCCTTCATCAAGCGCACGGTGCCGACGGTGGAGACAGGCTTGATGCCGATGCCGACTTCGACGGGTGGCGTGCCGTGCCCGGCCGCGCCGGCCTGCGCCATGTAGGCGGCGATCTTCTCGGTGGTGCCGAAGCGGATCTTGTCAAAGTCCTTCGGGAAATTCGCCTTGAGGAATTCCAGCACCTTGGCGGCCTCGGGCGAACCGCCCTTGTATTCGATGCCGGCGTAGATGTCCTCGGTGTTCTCGCGGAAGATGACCATGTCCACCAGCTCGGGGCGCTTCACGGGCGAGGGCACGCCGGTGAAATACTGCACCGGACGCAGGCAGACGTAGAGGTCGAGCATCTGGCGCAGCGCGACGTTGAGCGAGCGGATGCCGCCGCCGACGGGCGTGGTCAGCGGGCCCTTGATGCCCACGAGGTATTCCTTGAACGCCTCGACGGTGTCATCCGGCAGCCAGTTGTTGAACTTGGTGAACGCGGCCTCGCCGGCGAAAACTTCCATCCACGCGATCTTGCGCTTGCCGCCGTAGGCCTTCTCGACCGCAGCGTCCATCACGCGCACGGACGCGGCCCAGATGTCCGGTCCGGTGCCGTCGCCGCGGATGAACGGAATGATCGGCTGGTCGGGGACGTTGAGCTTGCCGTTTTGGATCGAGATTTTGCCGCCGGCGGGGACGGTGCAGGTGGTGTAGGCCATGGACGTGTTTGCGTTATTCGAGTTGCGTGACGGGCGACGGATCGCCCAAGACACGCGTTTCTAACGGAGGGCAGGGGAGCGGGCAAGCGTTTGGTGGCTTGGTTGCATCGTTGAAGACTGTTCCGAATCTCCGGGCGGCGGCATGCGTCGGTATTCGCAATCCATGCAACACCCGTCCCGTCCGACGAAGTCGGCTTTTACCCTCATTGAACTGCTCGTCGTCATTGCCATTATCGCCATCCTGGCTGGCATGCTCCTGCCCGCCTTGAGCAAGGCCAAGGGCAAGGCGCTGCAAACCAAGTGCATGAACAACAACCGACAGCTTGGCATGGCCACCAACCTTTACCGGGATGACCACGATGACCGATTTCCCTTTGGCGTCCGGCCCACGAGCGCCGCGACGCTCATTGACCCCACGGCCTGGACAATGCTCCTGCTTCGATATATCGGCGGCAGCACCAATGATCCCGCGATCTACAAATGCCCAAGCGAGAAGGACTCGAACAAATATGGCTATCCGTTTGTGGTGAACTTTCTCGCGAACCGGCACCTCTTTCGGGACACTTCGTCCGCGGCGGCTGCCGCTTTCGCGCTGCGCGCTTCACAGATGAACAACCCCAGCATTTTCTGGACGCACATAGAGAAGGGCAACAGCGGCCTCTTTGACACCCAGGCGGGCGGCCTGGACAACCCGGTTCGGGTCAACTGGAACGTCCCGGCCGGTGGTCAGTTTCAATTTCCGTTCCACATCCGGCACAATGGCGGCATGACCTCCACCGCCGCCGACGGTCATGCTGAATGGCTCCGGATGCCCCCGGTCAATCTCGGCGCGGCGGCGCCCGCCAATCTGAACGAACTTGGCGACGCCACCACCAGCGGCTCCGTCTGGCCCAATCCGCCGCAGACCAAGCTGTGGATGCGCGTCACGCAGACGGCTCCCTGGTTCTGAATCTCCGTCCTTCGGTCATTGTTACCCCCATGTTCAAATTCCTCCTGCCCGCACTCGGCCTGGCGCTGGCCTGCTACGCTTCGGCTGCGGAATCGCCCGCCGCCCTTGGCTCCCGCCTCCAGCTTTTCGTGGACTCGCATCTGCTCGCCAGTCAGCGCGGCACGCAACTGCGCCTCCACCCGCCCCAGCCGCGCGAGGTCGTGCTCGCCTTGGATGCGCCTTGGGAAGGGCCGATGAGCGGCTACGTCACCATGATGCAGGATGACGGCGTGTTCCGGATGTATTATCGCGGCGGTGGCGAGACGACCGAGGAGGTTGTCTGCATGGCGACGAGCCGCGACGGCGTGAAATGGGAGCGCCCGAACCTCGGCCTCGTTGAGTTCAAGAAGAGCAAGGCCAACAACATTCTCCTGCGCGGCCAGCGCAAGGCGTATTGGGAGGCACACAACTTCACGCCCTTCAAGGACACCAATCCCGCCACGCCGCCCGAGTCGCGCTACAAGGCGATGGGCCTGGGCCGCCAGACCAACTCCGTCACCGGCGACCGCGAGAAGGCCATCGTCGGTCTCGTCTCGCCCGACGGCGTGCACTGGAAGCTCCTGCGCCCCGAGCCAATCATCACGAAGGGTTCCTTCGACTCGCAGAACACCACGTTCTGGGACGCGAACCGCCGCGAGTATGTCGCCTACGTGCGCGACGGCCGCCCCACCCCTGACGGTCGCCGTGTCCGCAGCGTGCTGCGTGCGACCTCGAAGGACTTCGTGAACTGGACCGATCCCGTGTGGCTCGACTTCGGCGATTCGCCGCTGGAGCAGTTTTACGTGAACAACATCGCGCCCTACCCGCGCGAACCCTCGCTCTACCTCGGTTTCCCGATGCGCTTCGTGCCCGAGCGCAAGACCGTGGGCGCGGACGCGCGCAAGGTGGACGGTGTGTCCGACGCGGTGCTTATCTCCAGCCGCGATGGGCTGCGCTTTGACCGCACGTTCATGGAGGCGTTCCTGCGGCCCGGCCTGTCGCCGCAGAACTGGGGCAACGCCCACGGCAACAACACGCCCGCGTGGGGCATGCTCGCCACCTCGACGAATGAACTCTCGCTCTACTGGACCGAGAACTACGGCGCCACGCCACTCATCCGGCGCGGCACGGTGCGCGTCGATGGCTTTGCGTCCGTCAATGCGGGCCACGCCGGCGGGGAGTTCGTGACCAAGCCGTTCACCTTCACCGGCAGCCGGCTGGTGCTGAACTACTCCACATCCGCCATCGGCAGTGTGCGGGTGGAGGTGCAGGACACAGCGGGCAAACCGCTCGATGGCTTCAAGCTCGACGACTGCGTGGAAATCTTCGGCGACGAAACCGCGCGCGCCGTGGCCTGGCAGAGTAATCCGAAGCTCGCGTCGCTCGCCGGGAAGCCCGTCCGCCTGCGCGTGGTGATGAAGGACGCGGATTTGTTTTCCTTCCGCTTCAGCCAGTGACGCGCGTGCCGGCGGTTTGCAACCGCCGGCTGAGGGCCACAGTAGTTCGTGGCGGCCTCACACAGCCGACCCGCCACGCGGCGATTGCAAATCGCCGGCACGGTCACTCCCGCGCTTTCGTGTCGATTACGATGGTCACGGGACCGTCGTTCAGCAGGGCCACCTTCATGTCCGCGCCGAATTCACCGGTGGCGACGGGCTTGCCCAGTTCCTTGGTGAGCTGGGCGACGAAAGCCTCGTATTTGGGGATGGCCACCTCGGGCCGCGCGGCGCGCAGGTAGGACGGCCGGTTGCCCTTCTGCGTGCTGGCAAAGAGCGTGAACTGGCTCACCACGAGGATCTCTCCGCCCACGTCCTGCACCGAGCGGTTCATCAGCCCGGCGTCATCCGCGAAGATGCGCAGGCGGACGAGCTTGCCCGCGAGCCACTCGGCGTCCTCCGGCGTGTCTGCATCCTCCACTCCCACCAGCACGAGCAACCCGCGCCCGATGGCGCTCTTTACCTGCCCGGCGATGGTGACACTGGCCTCTGAAACCCGCTGAATGACGGCGCGCATGATGCGTCAGAAAGTTCGTAGCCATCACAGTTCAGCGTCAAGCATTGTCATGAACGCACGTATCTCTGTCCGGCGGTCGCCCCAACCCAAAGGGGGGTTTACTCTCATCGAACTGCTCGTCGTCATCGCGATTATCGCGATTTTGGCCGGCATGCTTTTGCCGGCTCTCTCGAAGGCCAAGAACAAAGGCAAGGGCGCCGTTTGTTTGAGCAACATCAAGCAAATGGGGATCGCCAACCAAACTTACTCGGGAGACAACGATGACAAGATGCCCTTCGCTTGGGTCGCCAACAATGCGACTCCCACCTCCCCCTACGACGTTCCTTATCCGGGTGGCGATTCTCTGTATGGAGCAGTGAACGGACAGTCGTTGCTCAATCGCTACATGGGAGGGAATACGACACCTCTAGCGGAGATAAAGAATCTGCGATGTCCTTCATTCCGGATCGAACCCTCCCCCACGCGGGGGTATGAAGCCGAACTTCCGGGAAGTTTGAAAGACATCCCAGCCGTTTACCACGTCAGCCACTCCGTTGGCTGGATTCGATATGCGCATTACCGAGTGAACCCTTATCTAGGGAACAACGGAGTCGGTCCCGGAATTCAGTCCGGGTGGGCCCAGTATGGAGCGACGTGGGTCACCGATACTTCGACCGGCAGGCTGGTGCACAATGCGGTTAGGATGATCGCCGTCCGGGATGCGGCCAATAGGGTCTTGGCCTCTGACATCAAACAGGGCAATGCCCGTCAGCCCTATTTTCCCACTCCTGGAAGTGCAAACGGCACCTGGAACAACTCACAGGGCGACAACGACCGCAACAACGGCCTCAACTACACTCAGCCGTGGCAAGCTCCAGGCATGAGCCTGGTCCATGACAATCGCTCGCAGATTGCGTTCATCGATGGACATGCTGAGGCGGTTCCGAAACTAAGTCCGATTAGTTTCGGAACCTCAACCGACGAATACTGGGCGCTGACTTTCTGAGGTTCTATGGTTTGAGCACAGCGTGGACGCGTGTGACCCATTGCATGGGGGACTCGGAGCCACTGCTCGCCGGCGGAGGGATCGGAACGCGAGAAGTAATCGCGAGGTTGACCAGACGCTGCTCCACGAGCGGTTTTACCTCCGTTTCAGACCCAGCAACGACGACAATCTTTCCTGATCGACCACGGATTTGGGCTTTCTCGCCTTCGGTTATTTGCGCGGGTGGCAGGCAGAATAAGACGATGGCCGCATTCACAGGAGTGGTTTGCAGTAATTTGGAGAATCCGCCGGCCGGCCATTGAGTTCTGGTCGTTCCGTCGGCACGGGGCAGCTCGAGATCGGGGAGAAAAGTAAATCTGCCCTTGTCCTTAAGGCGGTCTTTGAAGGCGTCCGCTTCAGCGGTAATCATCGAAATAAAACGCCCCATGTCGGAGCTGCCAGTTATGCCGAAGCCCGGCACTTCCCGCACGACCACAACATTGCCGCCCTGGCCGGCAATTTGGATCAACTCGTCTGCCGCGTAAGCTCCGCGCGTTTCAGCGGGTTTACTGTTGATGCGTGTGCTGGTCGGTCCACCGGCGAATACGCCTTTGATGTTCGCCGCACGTTTCGTATCCACCTCGGGGGGAGGTTCCCGTTTTAGGCGCAACGCTAGCATGGCAACCAAACCGACTCCCGCCACGGCGAGGAGTATCCCCAATTTGGACTTTTGCGCAGGCTTGGGCGGTGACGGTTTTCCGGCTGAGGGCTTGGGTTGAGTTGCCATAGTAAGAACCGACGGGCCGCTCAGCCAAGCACTTCACGGCGAAGCGCATCACCGCGTCTTCAATCCACCAAAATCCCCGCCACCGTGGCAGTCACGTAGCAGGCCAGCAGACCGCCAATCATGGCGCGCAGGCCGATCTTGGCGAGGTCGGCGCGCCGCTCGGGCATCATGGAGCCGATGCCGCCGATCTGGATGGCGATGCTGGCAAAGTTCGCGAAGCCGCACAGCGCGTAGGTGGTAAGCGTGACGCTGCGCGGGTCCAGCGCATCCTTCACTTTGGCCAGGGAGAGGTAGCCGATGAACTCGTTGAGCACGATGCGTTCACCCAGGATCTGGCCGACGGCGAAGCAGTCCTTCACCGGCACGCCCATGATCCAGGCGAACGGGTAGTTCACCCAGCCGAAGAGGGTCTGCAAGGGCGTGGCGTGATCCACATTCGCAGCCTTGAGGATCAGCCAGCTCAGCATCCCGTTGGCCAGCGCCACGACGGCGACGAAGGCAATGAGCATGGCCATGACGTTGATGGTCAGGAGGGCGCCGTCGCTCGCCCCGCGGCACAGGGCGTCGAGGCCGTTGTGGGTCTGGCGTTCGATCTCGGCTTTCGCGCCGGCGGCGGTTTCGCTGGGCTCCGTCTCGGGGAGCATGATCTTGGCAATCAGGAGGGCGGCCGGGGCGCTCATGACTGAGGCGGTGAGCAGGTGTCCGGCGGAGACGCCAAATCCGACATAGGCCGCGAGCACGCCGCCGGCAATGGTGGCCATGCCGCCGGTCATCAGGGCCATGATCTCGCTGCGGGTCATCTTGGCGAGGTAGGGCTTGATGACGAGCGGAGCTTCGGTCTGGCCCATGAAGATGTTCGCCGCCGCCGCCAGGCTTTCGCTGCCGCTGGTCTTCATCAGCCGTTCCATGACCCACGCCACGCCGCGCACGATGAGTTGCAGGATGCCGTAGTGGTAGAGCAGCGAGGACAGCGCAGAGACAAAGATGATGGTGCCCGCCACGGTGATGACGAATACGAAGCCGGAGGGAACGGCCAGCCCCTTCTGGATGGCGGCCTGATCCGCGAGCGGGCCGAAGACGAACTTGGAGCCCTCTGCCGCGTAATCCAGCACGGCGGTGACGGCATCGGCGAAGCCCTTGAAGAACGCCTGCCCCGGACCGGTTTTGAGAATCAGGAACCCGAAGATGAACTGGAGGAGGATGCCCGAAACTACTGTCCGCGTGGGAAAGCGCTTGCGGTCGGTGGAAAGGCCCCAGGCCAGGGCGATGAACGCAGCCAGACCGAGCAGGCTGGTGAGCTTGAGCAGCATGGGGGTGGACAATAGGCGGGGCAGGGCGGGGCGGGCAAGCTCCCGCAATGGGCGGGGTCCGGCAGGCCACTACCCAGCCGCGGAGCCGCGCGCCACCGCCTGGCTAGGCCGCGAAGAGTTCCTTCAACCGTTGGAGCACGGGCGGCACGGTCTTGAACGGGTCTTCCTTGCCCTCAAACTCAAGCGCCACAAAGCCCTGATAATGTGCCGCACGGAGCAGCTTCACCAGCCGCGGCAGGTCGGCCGGCTGCGGACCGGACTGGGCTGCGCCCACGGGGTTGATCTCGGTCTTGAGCTGCACGTTCACCGCGTAGGGCGCGATCTCGGCGAAGTCCTTGTAGGGATCCGCGGTGCGGAAGTTGCCAGAGTCGAGGTTCACGCCCAGCCAGCGGCTGCGGACCTGCTTGATGAGCTTGAGCAGGTGCTCGGCGCTGCCGATGGCGTCGTGGTTTTCGATGCCGAGGAAGATGCCCTTCTGCCCGGCGTAGTCGCAGCATTCCTCCAGCGCGGCAACCACCAGCTTGTCGGCCGCGTCACGCTCGATCTCCTTCGTCTGCCCGGCAAAGACGCGGATATGCGGCGCCCCCAGCACGGCCGCGCGGTCAATCCACTGCTTCGTCGCGGCGATCTCGGCGTCGCGCTTCTCGCCCTTCGGGTGCGAGAAGTTGTTGCCAATGGCAGTGCCACTGACGGCGACGCCCTTGAGAAATGCGTGCCGCCGCACCTGCACCAGGTAGTCGGAGGTGAGGGCCTTGGGAAAGAAGTAGCTCGTCAGCTCCGTGCCGTCGCAGCCGTGCTCGGCGCAGTAGTCAATGAACTTGAACATGTCCATTGACGCGCCGGGGGCCGGGCCTTTCTTGCCCGGGGCACGCTGCAGCTCGCCGGCGAAGAACTCGCGGAAGGAGTAGGCCGCGAGCGCGAGCTGGAGACGCGGCTTGCCCGTGCGGCCCAGCGGTTCGATGGCGCGGGCGACGGGCGCGGCGATCAGGGTGGCGGCGGTGGTTTGGAGGAATTGGCGGCGCGTGGGCGTGGTCATGTGCAGTGCCGAGAGCGAACCACAAGGCTTTCGCAACGGGAAATCAAATTTTACCCGCCGCAGCCGGAATGGGTTCCATCAGTTACCGATGTAAAAAGTCGAAGCGCCGGACGAGCCGGCGCTTCGCGTGGATGAATTGTCGGTCGGGAGTCCGGGCTTACTTCGTCAGCTCGGCGAGCTTGGGCGTGATCGCGTCGGCCCAGATTTGGTAGCCCGCCTTCGAGAGGTGGAGAAAGTCAGGCATGATGTCTTTCGTCAGGGTGCCGTCGGCCGTGAGGAACTTCGCGCCGATATCGAGGTAGTGGACGCCCTTGCCGTCGTGCAGCTTGGCGATGGTCGTGTTGACCTTCGCGATCTTCTCGCGCTGCGGGTTGGGCTTTTCACCGCGCGGGAAGACGGCCAGCAGCAGAACTTTCGTGGCCGGGGATTTCGCGTGGATGGCCTTCACGATCGCGGTCACGCCCTTCGCGATGCCGTCTGCCTCGTCGGTGCCCGAATTGTTGGTGCCGATCATCAGCACCACAGCCTTGGGCTTGATGCCGTCGAGCTCGCCGTTGGTGATCCGCCAGAGGACGTGCTGCGTGCGGTCGCCGCCGATGCCGAAGTTCGCGGTCTTGTAGGCGGCGAAGCTCTTCTCCCAGGCTTCCTTGCCGTTGCCGCGCCAGCCGGAGGTGATGGAATCGCCGAGGAAGAGCACGTCCACGCCGCCGGCCTTGGCGATGGCCACGTAACCCTCGTGGGTCTTGATGAAGCCGGCGTCCGGCTCGCCATCGCGGAACTTGGGCGCGGCGACATCCGGGGCTTGAACCGGATTGGGTTTCTTCGGCGTGGCGTCCTTCTTCGCGTCCTTTTTGGCGTCTTTAGCATCGCTCTTCGCCTGCGCGAAGAGCGGCGCGGGCGCGGCAAGCAAGGCGGCAAGGGCGAGGGTGGAGAGGAAGGTGGTGCGTTTCATGGTTTGGTTAAGAGACTGAACAACGAGGCGTTTCGACGGCAGGATGGCAGGGATGTTCAACGCGCATGTGACGGGGACACTCCTGTCCCCGAACCGCGACACCCGCTGGCCGAAGCTCGCGCGAAAAAAGCAATCTTCTCTCATTAGCACCGGGCTTCAGCCCGGTGTCGGGCCGGCCAGCAACGTAGAAACCGTTTCAACGGTTTCGTCCCAGCCGAGAAGCCGTTGAAACGGCTGGCGTTCGCAATCCGGCTGCGACACCCGGCTGAAGCCGGGTGCGAATGAGAACAGGCATTCGCCGCTCGGTCGTGCGTCGGAAGTTATCCCGCACGGCGGACAGGAGTGTCCGCCTCACGCCGGTTCCTCAGGCAGCACGACCCACAGCTCGCCTTTCAAGTCCACCACCCGCAGCGCCTTCAAACTCAGCCCTCCGCACGGGCCGTGGAGGCACTTGCCGTTGAGCGGCTCGTAAATGGCGCCGTGGGTGCGGCAGATGAAGAAGTTGCCGTCCGTCGTGAAGAAGTCGTTGTCGTCGTCCAGCGGCATGGGGATGTGCCGGCAGGCGTTCTCGTAGGCGACGAGGTGCCCGCGCACGTTCGCCGCGAAGCCCTCGCGTCGGATGCCCTCGTGGGTGAAGACGAACTTGCGCGTCGTGCCGGGCGGAAGGTCGGCGGTGGCGGCTAGGCGAAGTGTTCTAGTCATACCTATCGCTCGTCGTAACAGTTATCCGTCAGCTTGATTCCGCTGTCCCGTAGCTTCAATGCCTCAGGGCTGGCGTAGTAAAGGAAGGACAGATGAGTAAACCCTCGCGTCAAAGAGCGGCACAGTAACTGGAAAAGCTGCTTCGCAGTGGGATGGCTTGAGCAGTTGCCGATTTCTCCGGCAATGAGGAAACGCCCTTGGTGCAGACCACCTGGAGTGAAGTAGGTCGAGGCCGGGTTGTTGCCTTGGTGAATGTGATACCTGATGGTTCCATTACGTTGAGGAACCGTCTCGATTTCCAAACTCGTTTCCCGAGGCAGCACGAGGAATCGGTCTGAGTGTGTTGTGCTGAACTCCGCTTCCAATCCCAGTTTGGGATAGTCGAGCAAAGAGTCGAACTGGGTGAAGGTCTGGCTCTCTTGAAGATCCTCCAAATAGTATCGCACTGCGATTCGAGATTCGAAAAGCGTCAAGCCTCGGACCAAGTCCTGTTTGGTTGCGTAGAAACGCCGCTGGTTCGCCATATTCTTCTTCAGAGCCTCGCAATCAGTAGTTCCCGCTGAAAAATAATCTCCTTCGGCA
>Ga0172373_10004110_pt1 | contig 20702 bp, 20 predicted proteins | sample Lak10m_2_FD_114546 | JGI IMG/M metagenome (GOLD analysis project Ga0172373, IMG submission 114546) | Freshwater microbial communities from Kabuno Bay, South-Kivu, Congo - kab_092012_10m | ecosystem: Environmental > Aquatic > Freshwater > Lake | place: Democratic Republic of the Congo...
AGATGGCCCGATAGCTGCTTCAAAAAAGCTGAGGCATTGAAGCATAAATTGCTTGAGCAAATCCACAATATCCAAATGAGAATCGATTCTTCTTTCGACACCTCGAAATGCAAATTTGATCCAAAAATAGAACGCCACATATAACACTTCCGGGAATGCAACAAGCGCAGCCTTCTTATAGTTACGCTCAAACAGAAAAATAGTAGCTAACCCAAAAACGTAAGGGGGAGAAACATAACCTGCAAATGCTCCCAACAACAGCAAAAAGAAGCCAACGATGATGTTATCGTTTCTGACTAATGAATGAGCATAAAGAATCACTGAAGGAACAAAAACATAAGACACTGTCATATACCAGTACATGGTTGTATCGTGTAACGGGTAAAAGACAAACAAGGCAGCAGCAATCATTGCCCTATCACGTGGGAAATAATCTCTGGCAAACTTATAGACACAGTAAAGACTTATAGCATGTGCTATCCATTTAATAATATCATAAACCCATTGATGCTCAAACCCGATTAAAAAGTATGGCCACCAGAATGTATAGAATGTAGGCAATCCAAAAATCACCAGCCCTTTTTTGAGCGGATCAGGATTGAGAAAATCCTGCCAACTACTCCAACCACCGATAACACTGTAATCGTCACCGTGAAGACCTGTTCCGAGAAACAGATACATAGTGCCAAGAGCACAAACAATCGTATAAATGATTCGTCTCTCTCTTATCCCAATATCCATAATGTTTTTATGCTTTTTCTACTAATGCTCGCGAAATGGAATCACACACACTGCTTTGTTGCTTTTCATCAAGTCCAACCCACAATGGTAAGCGCAATAAACGATCTGCAAAATTTTCGGTATAAGTCATTTTACCATGCACTCGCCCATATTTTCTACCTGCCGGAGCATTATGTAAGGGAACGTAATGAAACACGGAATTTATACCTTTTGCTTTGAGCTGTTCCAGTAATGCAGTGCGTGTAACAAGAGAGTCCAGCAAAATATAATACATGTGGGCATTGTGCTCACAACCTATCGGAATCAATGGACGACGAAGCCGACCTGCCAACTCCAATTCTACAAATGCCTCATGGTATGTATTCCACAACTCAAGACGTTTTTGAGTGATCTTCTCGGCATCTTCCATCTGCGCCATAAGAAATGCAGCAATAATTTCACCGGGTAAAAAGGAGGAACCGATATCTACCCACGTATATTTATCTACTTCTCCGCGAAAAAATTTGCTACGATTGGTGCCTTTCTCTCGAATAATTTCAGCACGTTCTGCCAGCTTGGGATCATTAATCAGCAACGCGCCACCTTCTCCCGATATAATATTTTTCGTTTCATGGAAACTGTAACATCCCAAACCACCTATTGAACCCAATGCCTGCCCTTTGTAGGTAGCCATAACGCCCTGTGCAGCATCTTCAATCACCAAAAGATTATAGCGATTGGCAATATCCATAATGGTATCCATGTCGCAACCGACACCGGCGTAATGCACCGGAACAATCGCCTTGGTACGAGGGGTAATCGCTGCCTCAATTAACGTCTCATCAATATTGAGTGTATCAGGTCGGATATCCACAAAAATAGGGACACCGCCTCGCAACACAAAGGCGTTGGCTGTTGAAACAAAGGTATAGGATGGCATAATAACCTCATCACCCGGCTGAATATCAGCCAAAATTGCGGACATTTCCAGCGCCGCAGTACAGGAGTGCGTCAAGAGCGCCTTGTGGCAACCGGTACGTTGCTGCAACCATTCATTGCACTGCTTTGTAAAGCTACCATCACCAGCCATAACACCATTGGCATGGGCTTGAGCAATATTTGAAAGTTCCTTGCCACAAAAATAGGGCTTGTTAAATGGGATCATCTGCTTTTTTTCCTTGCGATAAGCAGCCTTGAACCACCGATAGGAAAGTTTACACCATACCGAATCAGATTGAACTCAACACACATAATTTTTCTGAACAACCAATTCAAATACCTGTTGATACGCAGTTCCGCCGATGTATCAGAAACTGCTTTGCGCTTTACCAAACGAGCAACAACCATGATGGGAAGTAATAAAAAGACAAATGAGCTACTACGCAAAACTTCAAATCCCGCAGCCATGACCTTATGCTCCAACTCACTGGCAGAATAACGCCTTACATGACAAGCAGCGTCATCTACAGAACTCCACAACCAAGCGTGTTGTGGCACCGTAATCACTAATCCCCCCTCGGGTACAAGTGATTCATAAATCTGCCCCAGAACCGCTTTATCAGCTTCAATATGTTCCAGTACATCATAAATGCCAACCACATCAAATTGACTTCGATAAGGTATTTGGCGAGCATCAAGCTGAACAAGTTTTGCTCTTTTACAACGCTGCGCCGCATAGTTAAGACCTTCAACAAATAACTCTGTTCCCACTATTGCAGCATTCGGAAACGCTTGTTCAACCCCCCGCAATACATAACCAGTACCGCAACCTATCTCAGAATAGCGTTCAAGTTTCCCAAAATAACGCTTTAACGCCCAGAGAAGTAATTCATTACGTGCCTGAAACCAGAAATTTGCATCCTCAAGAGTAGCAAGTTCTTTGAACTTTTCTGGATCAAAAAAATCTCCTGAACCTGATTTTGCAAGTTCAGGTGCCCACGCATCAAAACTATCTATACTTGCAACACTAAATCCACATATCGGGCATGATTTCCCCCAGTTTTCTGTCTCCATGCTGCAAACGGGACATTTTATCATTATGGTGTTGAACGGCATCTTATTGTTGAACACGAAAAACCCATATTTTCTGCATCAGAAATATAAATATGGCAATAACAGGAATCATCGTGAATTGTACAAATTGGTGGGGATAGCCAAATCGGTCAACAAAAATAATTAATGCACAAAGATTGATAAAATATCCAAAAAAATAGACAATAAAATAACGAATAAATATAGCTATTTGATCTCCATGATGATTGAATGTCCATTTTTTATTGAAAATGAAGCTTTGCACAACACCAAGAACATACAATAATAACATAGAAACTTTTGGGAATAATCCTGCTCCTGTTAATAACAAATAAAGAAAAAATCCAATCCCATTAGAGACTAAACCAACAGCAGCATAGCGTAAAAACTGATAAAATGACTGATTCATAAAGCTGATTTTACTCAATAGTTCCATTAATCTTGAACTAATACTGCTAAACCAAATCCTGTCTTTCCATAACCGTTTCCGTTATACAGCATATACCGCTGACCTACGTGATCGAAAACATACGGATAACATATCATTTCCGAATCCCAGCCATTATCTGAAACATCAATGCCAACCAGATGATCAAGACGTTTCCATTTGCGCCCATCATCCGATTCAGCATACCCAATACGATAAACTTGGCCTCGATAGGAATACCACATTCTCCAGATTCCCTTGTCCTGTGTAACTGAGGGACGTGAGATCGCATACTCCCCATCGTTTGCATAATCAATAGCCACCTCACCCTCTCTACGCCAATGAATTCCATCATCAGACTCAGCATACTTAATATGGTATCTATGTTGGGGCAAATTGTTAAGCATCCGCCACTCTGTACATGACAGATACCACATGCGCCACAAATCTCCGTCTGGTATAACACAACAGCTTGCGCAGAAATGTGGTTCATCGCTTGAACGATCAAGGATTGGACCGCGTGAGTAACGTGAAAATTGCTCGCCTTTTGTACTAATAGAGAGCCCGATCGAATTTCGGAAAGGAACAGTTACTCCTAAATTCCAGCCAATATAATAAAGAAATCTATTGCCCTGATAACGCGTAAGCCAAGTTGCCATAGTACCACTATCATCGAATTCTCCTAAATCACCTGGCACTAAAACTGGTTTAATAGACAAATCAAGAATTTCATTCGGCTGATCTATGTTGATTAGAATGTAACCAGTAAAGCTTCTATTTCGCTTATCTCGTGTACTAAAATAAATTTTAAACAAGTTTCCTTGAATATTCTCTGCTATTGGTAACGCAGCATGCGATTGCATCCATTCAACCTCACCAGACGGGCAAAATATGAACCCAAGTTTTCGCCACCGCATATTTACACTCATATTTTTCTCAATTTTGTACTCGGTATTTTTGAACGTTCGGTTGCAACGCCCATATAAATTCCCTCAGGCTCGGCATCGTTCAACAGCAAAGCTCCTGCACCAATGACACATCGTTCACCAATTTTGATATGATCACGGAGCGTTGCATTGACACCGATAAAGCACTGTTCACCAATCTCCACTCCACCAGAGATAACCACATGTGAAGCAATGAAACAGTGATCACGTATGATTGAATGATGACCGATATGATTGCCACTCCACAACGTCACATTGTTACCAATTGTAACAAATGGTTGTATGGTGTTATCTTCAAGAATAAAACAGTTTTCGCCGATACATCTATCATTCAAAACAGTAGCACAAGAACTAATATAGCTAGCAATACGATAACCCAATGCTTTAGCTGTTAAATATTTTTCCTTACGTATCTGATTCAACTTTGAATAGCCAAGGGCAACAAAAAGATCATGTTTATCGGGCGAAAATCTATTTACCAACTCATCAAAAGGCACGATAGGAACTCCACCGAATTCTGTTGTAGTAACATATGCCGCATCCAGAGTGAAAGCTACAACTTCATAATTTGAATCAGTGGTAAAATAGTACTGCGCTAATAATCCAATATCTCCAGCACCAAAAATAACGAGCGGCTTTTTCATAGCTGCTTCCTCACCAATATAGTAAATTCATATAGACCATAATCATGCAGTAATGCAACATTACGAGAATAACGTTTTTTGCACAGATCAAATAACACACAAGGATCGGCGTAATAGAGATAATCTTGCATCTTATCTATGTCGGAATAGGAGGTCAAGCAGTTGAAAGCAAACCCTCGACGGCTAGTCTGGTCGAGCACATCAAGTGTGGTTTGAAGATATGTAAACCATTGTTCATCAGATATGTCCATGCGAACATTAAATATGCCACTTGCCACAACAAAATCAGTAATTCGATCTGGTTCGTTGGACAAAATAAAATGAGCGTTCGATTGATCTTTATAACGCTGCTCGGCTGCTCCGATCATACGCTCTGAAACATCAACACCAGAATACGAAAACTCCCTATATTCGGCAGTCAAAAAATCATACAGTGCACCATATCCACATCAAATCATTTATTGAAAAATGATTTGATGTATCTATAATTTTGCAGAGATGCACAAAACGTAGCACTTGACTTTCTTCACCATTCCAATCAACTCCGAGTGGTGTTTCTCCATGCTCTACTAATTTAGTTGAGTAGTATTCAGCAACCTTTGTCAAAAAAGATGTTTTTTTATTTACCATAAATATGCCTTACAATAGTATAGGGACGCTGCTTTGTTTCAGAAAATATTTTGGATAAATAGATACCAATCATCCCAATAAAAGAGATAACCAAGCCACCGATTAACCAGATGGATGCCATCACTGATGTCCAACCACTTAATGGTTTAGCAAGGAACATCCAGTGAATAGCCAGATAACCAATGTATAACAGGGAAGATATAGAGATTGATATACCGATATAAAAAATACTGACCAACGGCGCGTTAGTAAATGAAGTAACTGAATTAACAAGTAACGACATCTTTCTTCGGAAAGTGTAAGTAGTTTGGCTGGTGCTATATTTTTTTATAACGTGGGGGCACTGATCAAAACCTGTGATATACCAAAGTCCAGCCATAAAAACCTCACGTTCTTCATGGCGCAGCAAGGCATCAACATAACGTCGAGTCATCAATCTTGCAGTCACAATATTTTCAGGCAATGCCAAACCTGTAAGGAATCTGAAGAAGAGATAAAACCACTGACCGCTCAAACGCTCAAACCATCCACCCTTACGTTGCTCTTGTACCCCATAAACCACATCACAAGCCACTTTTTGCATTTGTTCAGCAAATGAAATCACGCACTCTGGTTCTTCTTCTAAATCACTGTCAATCAAAAATATCAAAGCTCCTTTTGTGTGCGCAAGCCCTGTCATCATAGCCTTGTGATGCCCAAAGTTACGAGAAAGATCTACAACCATAACATTGCTATCAGTCTCTGTAAGTTTTACAGCCAGATCAAGACTATTATCAGGGGATCCATCATTCACAAGAACGATTTCATAGTCTTCTCCTGCCAGTTGCTTTGCAGCAACGCTAGCACGAGCATGAAATTCAGTAATGTAAGGCGCTGACTGGTAGAGTGTAGCAACAATGGAAAGTTTCATAGCTTGATGTATTTCATGAAACGTTGCGATTCCCTACCACAATTGAATAATAAATCAAGAATGGTAACTCCATGGATAAAATCACCCCAACATTGAGGATATTCTGGATAGTTCGCATAATCGAACCATGTTAACATAATTCCTTGTTCACGAAACACATCCTCTTCAATATAGTTTTTTGCGGCAGGTCCGGATATGTATTCCGTTCCGCCAGCCTGAACACAGAGATCAGCCAAGCGCTCCGTTTTACCTTCAACCAAATTATAATCCGATGAATGAGTAATAACTGTTTTGATTTCTAAATAATCACAAATAGCTTCAATGAGTGTTCGATTCAATAAAGAAAGATGTGTATATGAATTTTCAGTGTAGAGTGGTTTTAACCATGCTGCAATTTCCTTAAAAAAAGGAGCTTTACCATAATTTTGCACGAATGAGTTCCAATGCACTGCAGCCCACTCATAGCCATCAATTTCTGTCTCCTTGATTTTTTGATAATATTTTCCCTTTACTTGCACCGGAACAGTTAACCACTTTACTCCTTGAGGTGTCTTGATCTGATTCCGATTTCTCCAGTCTCTACGAGTATATTGCATATCATCGTAAAGAATAAACTCATCTACGGCAGCAATCAAATCAAAGTAACCTTTCCATGGAATATAGTTCGACTGAAGAATTGCTATTTTTTTGGTCACTCTTGACGAACAGTTCATAGTATTAATCTCATAGATATCTTTTCTCGTTTTACAACGAGTTTACAACCGCCCCTGCAACCAATTATATCCAATCGCTGCATACTCGTAAATAATCACATAAATTTGATCCACATTAGAACTCCATTGCGGATCGGCAGGCGGAGTATCAACCACTGCCGGCGTCAGCACTGCGATATCAGGCGCCTGCTTTCTCCACGTCCAGAGCGCCCGACGACCATGATAGGGTGAGGTCAAAAATAGTATGGAGTGAACACCCTGCTGGCGAAGCTGCTGCATAACCATCTCAACATTCTCACTGGTACTCTTTGGATACTTATTAAGAATATGAAGAGCTGATGCGGCAATACCCTTATCTTCGAGATAGAGTTTGATAACCTCAACTTCCGAAAGATCCTGCTCCTTGCCGGATGAAAGAAAAATATGAGGCGCATACCCCTGTTTGTAAAAACGAACTGCATCAAGCGCCCTGCGCTGGTAACTGTCATTGCGATAGGAGGACTCACCATTCCCACTAAAAACCACAATGGCATCTGCTTTACGGGGCAAATGACGGACAACCAATTGATCTCCAATAAACCAGACCAACGGTGAATGAAAAATAAGCAGATACACTGCCAGAAGCATGGCAACGCGGATTCGTGTACGCCGGTAGTATTTGGCAAGACTCTCTTTCCATGAAACCTCGTTTCGAGACTTGAGCAAAAGATGCCGATCAATAACCTCCATGATGCCCGCAAAACGCTTTTCCCACGTATTCTCCCTTGCCACAGCAATCCGTTTTTCCGACATTTCTTGCGACCGGATCTGCGGATCAGCCAATGCTTGTTCGACTTTAACGATAAAATCGTCATGGGTCTGACCTATTAAAACGGTTTCCGGATATTTCTCTAAAAACACACGCACCTCCCGCATATTCGAAGAGACAACCGGAACACCGATTGCGAGATATTCATTCAATTTACAGGAGTAAACGCTATCGGTGAACTCATTGACGATATAGGGAATAAGAGCCACATCAAAACTATTGATATAAGCAGGAATTTGATCATGCGGTCGCTCGCCAAGAAGCACAATGTTAGGGAGATCTTTAAGAATCGACAGGTCTGTATATTCCGGACCTACCAGCACTATAGTCGCAGTTGGTAAAGCCTTCGCTAAAGCGACAATCTGATGTTTATCAAATACATCACTGATGGCGCCTATGTAACCGATAATTGGTCTTTTTAAACTTGCGATATCAACAGGATAAACCATGTTCAAACCTGATGCTTCAAATTTACCCATCTCAACTCCTGCAGGAAACGAGTAAACAAATTGAGAAAAGGAATTTGCTCGCTCTGTGATAGCTTCTGAAATGGTAAAAATAAGATCAGCAGTAGCAAAGAATTTGTCTTCCCACACTCTAAGCGGCGCAGTTGCTTTTGATGCGCCTGCCATGTGGTTGGCACAGTAATAAATGGTCAGGGAAGGAGTGAACTTGGCAATAAGGCCTTGTATCAGCGGAGTAGGAAGAAAAGAGATGACAACTGGTTCAGAGAATCGTAAAAGACGCATCCATCTTTTTATCGAGAGTGAAATCGAAAGAACATTAAAGAGATTCACAACTCTTGAGTATGGGAGCGGGACAAAGAGCGGAGAATAAAGGTTAAGAGCATCATTGATTTGACGAAAACCATGCTCAGAAGACAACCGGTTGCGAATACGGTCGCGGATACGGCCTATATCTTTGAGCTGCGGTGTTCTCACTCCGGTATTCTCAATGAAAAGAACCCGAAACCCAGCTTCTACCAAAGACATTGTCAACTGATGATGCATTTGCCAGTGCGTAGACCAGTCAATGCTTGAGATTATTATAATATCTTTATTCATCAATTACTTCGTCAACTAATAATTGATGAAGCCAATTCGAATATTTCCCAAAAGAATGATTCTTTTTAAGATCATTGTATAATTGACTTGCTAAAACAAAACCAGAATATGGGTCATTAATTTTCTCGAAAATTGATTGCACAAACACATCAGCCTCGCAGGGTAAAAGCACTGAGTTATTTTCATTTAAAAACATACGTGTATCTCCAACATCTGTAGCTAAAACCAAACACCCATTAACTGCTGCTTCATAAATAACCTGTGAAGGATAATTTTCAAACTCCTGCAAAGAAAGCAAAATCCTTGAATTAGACATCAACAAGGCAGAGTCATTACTATCTTTGTAATAGACATTATCACAATTAACACCAAACATTCTCTCATTAAACTTTTCCCTTAATGGGCCAAAACCCATTAATCCTATTCGAACATTTGGCTTTTGATTAATCAATTCCCTGATTATTTCTGCAAGCAAATCGATTCCTTTCCCTTTCACAAATCTGCCAACAAAACAAACGTCATAAATTCTACACGAATAATCAGAATATTGCAATTTTTTAAAGGCGCTATTTTCCAAAATAGGAGAAAAACTGCACGGTGCGATATGAGACTTATTTCGAATAATAGTATCCGGAAATAAAGTCAAAATATTTTTATGGATGGATGGGGATAGTGCGGTCAAAAATCTCGCATTCTGCAGAGTTCTTTTCCAATAGTAATACTCAATAAAACCAAAGCTTAACTTATTTTTTTTTATGGAATTAACGATGGAACACGAATAACTGAAATCACTTGGCATCAAAAACTTAAAGCTTACAATAAATGAAAAAAAATTTGGGTCAACAGGAAAATGAATATGCTTTATACTGTTTTTTTTAATAAAAAAATAAAAATGGATTAATATTTTACACTTATAAATAAAGCTAAAACCACAATTATCGGCAATGGCTTCAATAGATTTATTGTTTTGCAATGGGTGATTTAGCAATAAAAATTCATAAAAATCATCAGTTGTAAACAATTTTACATCATATTTATCAATCCAATTATTTATCAAATAACTCATTCGCCTTTCAGCACCGCCAAAATTCCCATAGGATAAAATAAAAAAAGCAATTTTTTTCACAGGGAAGAAATATTTTTCTTCAACTTAGATAGCACATCCCATAAACTTTTCTCTGATCCATATAATGCGTGAGATTTTCTCGGTCTACTTATATATTCAACCAATATATTTTCGTCCCACCTCATTTTCTTTATGAAATATTTCTTATCACTTTCCAGTTCGTTTATGGAAAGATACGGAACCCCCTCTATCCCTTTTAGCGCATCAACACGGCTCATTTGTCCAGATGCGACTAAAGTGGCTAAATGAATTTTTCGTTTATCCACACTAAACTTTTCGGGTAAAATATATCCCTGGTAAAAGCGTGTAAAAATCGATTCGTAATGCTTATAGGGATAAGGCTTATAACCATATAAATTCTGCAACTCAGACATTGCTCTAAATTTATCATATCCCATGTAATCAAGAATAGAAATCCATTGTATACCTCTCACAAAAGAGTACCATACATAATCTAATGACCCTATTGCCGGAAATGTTGTAAGTTGAATACCTCCTAAGCTCTTTGCAATTGCCTTGATATTTCTTTTGTCATATTTAAACCAATTCCAGTCAGCGGGAATAAGCATACCCTCTGACGCTTGATTGGTACCGGCTAAAATATATTTGACCCCATACTTTGCAGCCAAACGATAATTTACAGCAAGCATAGCATTATCATAAAGCAATTCAACATCGATTACATCGGCATAAAAAAAAGCCTGCATCAAAGAACGATACTCTTCCCAATCAATGACATGTGTATGCAGATCAACATTGAGCTTTTGAACAAGGTTGGAAATATTATTTTGAGCAAGTTCTGAATTCCATCCATTGTCCATGTGTACAGCCAGGGGCCGTAAACCAAGTTTAATCGCCTGAACAAGTACCCACGAGCTATCAACACCGCCCGAGACACCGACAATGCAGTCGTATGGCTTGTTTTTACCCGCAGCTTTAACTCTTTTGACAAGCGCATCAAGCTCATGTTCAAGCTGTAAAGGTGTTTTGTTAAATATATGGCTGGAGCGGGCTATAAATTCAGTACAGTAATTACATACCCCGTCATTATCAAAAGTGATATCCGGGGCTGAAGTATCCATTACGCAACGGGTACAGATTTGATAAGGTTGCTCCATAAATTTATTTCAGTAATAGCTCAAGTTCTTTGTAATCCGGATAGGTAATCAGTACCGCCCGGTGTGGTCCGTGAAACACAAAAAAAGAGCCAACGGCAACTGCGCTTGCACCCGCAGCAACAGCCTTTTGGATATTTAAAAGGCTCCCTGCTCCGCCAATAGCAATTACGGGAACTGAAATGGCGGAACTTGCCTCTCGAATTAGGTCAATATCCATACCTCGCATCATGCCATCCCTATCGACAGCATTAATCAGTACCTCGCCTGCACCTGCATCCACGGCTTGCCGAATATAATCCATCCAGGTGAGCTTGCTTTGCTTGCCTGAGGCACTCTCATACAATCCATACCGCTTCAACCAGCTCAACTTTATATCAGCGGACACCACGACACTCTGACTGCCGAATCGTTCGGCTATCTTCGATATTACCTTGATATCTTTGATCGCAGCAGACTGCAGAGAGATCTTCTCTACACCCAAATCGAAAATCTTTGCCGCTTGCTCTACAGAATTTACCCCGCCGCCATAACAGAGGGGCATAAAGCATTCACTGGCAAACTGCTCGATCATGGCATAATCAGGCTCAATGCCCTGTTTAGACGCTATAATATCAAGAACAATAAGTTCATCAACCTCTTTTTCATTGAAAATACGAATAGCATTTACCGGATCACCGACATATTTTGCGTCTTTGAACTGACGGGTCTTAACAAGCCCTCCGTTACTCAGAAGCAAGGCTGGTATGACACGATGTTTAAGCAACGTCAAGCTCCACAAAATGCGTTATTAACTCTAATCCAAAACGATGGCTCTTTTCCGGATGGAACTGCAAGCCATATATGTTTCCTCGCTGAAAAGCTGAAACAAAATCCTCACCATATTTCGTAAGGGCAATGATATTGGAAAAATCATTGCATCGAACAAAATAGGAGTGAACAAAGTAAAAGCGCTTTTCTTCTCCATCATTTGACAAAAGAAGATTCTGCCTGACAATCTCCAGAGTATTCCAACCCATGTGCGGGACTCGACAGCCACTTGTTTCTCTCGGGAGAAACCGCTTGACTTCAGCGTTGACCCATCCCAAGCCCTGCAGCACCCCTTCATCACTCGACTTACACATCAACTGCATTCCAAGACAAATTCCAAGCACAGGAATACGAAGATTTAACGCAACCTCATTCAATGCCGGTTGCAACTGACGTGAAACAATCTGTGACATACCATGATCAAAAGCACCGACTCCTGGAATGACCAGTTTCTTTGCATTTAATACCTCTTCAGGTGTGGCGATTCGTAAAGCAGCACCACCTGCCCGTTCTATCATGCGGATAACTGATCCAACGTTTCCCGCTCCGTAATCAAGGACTGAAATCATCGCACAGAGCCTTTCCGTCCAAGCAAAATAAAGACAGGAAAATGTAATCCCCCCTTTATTATTGAGTACCCGGATAAATCGATCTCATAATCAGACCAATCGAATACCCCTATAATTTCAAAGACCGCCTTCCATTCCTCGTTCAAATCTGCTATTCTGTCCTGGTAAACAAGGGCATACTGAGCATTCCATTCTCTGATATTTTCGTCAACAGCATGTGGTATTCTCCCCCAAATATCAGGACTGCCTTCATAGTTTGTCTCTCCAACTGCATACCAATCCGGAAAAAGATGTATACCCCGCTTTGCTGCGACATAAAGGGGTAGCTCAAGCAATACTCGATAACCATCGAAAATATTTTCATAAACTCCTTTTGGATCTTCAAATGCAAGCATAATTCTGCTTCCGGAAGGAATTGCCGAAAATAACTTTTCAAGACCGGATTCGAGAGACGCATGATTAAACGGAGGCTGCTTTGCAATCCGCATCATATTTTTTTTTGTTGTTATGCCCATAAACAAAGGAAGAGGAGTTACTGCCAGCCATAAAATCATAATAGCGACCAAACTTGGCGATGAGATAACCTGCGCACATAAGACAGTAACATTCATCATAAACATTGATTCGATATCAGCTACTCTTAGAACGCAATTATTGATAAAAAAGAAATATGCAGTAACAAACGGAATAAGGGGAAATACGCCCTGAAACCACCAAAGTAAGCTGCATACAACAACGTTAATGATACTAAAGTATAAAGTCACAATATCCAACCGCATTGACATCCGTTTATATTTGACCTTTTTCTTCACTGCACCGATAAGCTTCCCAACATTTAGCAGATCTTTTTTCAAACTGCCCGATACAAATGAAGGGATAAACTGAGTAGCCACACTAAAAAAAGATGGAATCAATACCAAAAAAGCTTCTGGTTTTTCATTAGCCACCGCATAAACCAGCATAAGCGGGATTGCAAAAAAAATGACTGTTATCCCTGCAAGCGAAGCGGCAAACCATGCAAAGGCCGCCATAACCCAGTGTGCGTTCATGACGGAGTAGAGCGCAAGTGGCATCCACATCCAAGCGAGAATTTGATAGTTCTGCCGGGCAAATGCCATAGAATAGGCGGTGGAACTGAAGAAGAGTGTTACGGTAACTGCGATTACCCAAAAAGGGTTAAGAGTGCTCTCCATCCATATTAAATGGGTAAATACCCAAACTAAAGTACCTAAAAGGGTTGTTACCGCACCAGCATTAGCGAAAAGATAACTGGAGAGTGGAGAGAGATGAAACCACCGAGACAGTGGATAGTTGCCAAGTCCTATGACGGGACTTACGCCTCTTCTCCCATATCGGTCAACATTTAACCACTGGGTACGATAGAAAAAGCTGTTCAGCGCATTTTGTGGGTTAAACCCCATGTACTGATGCCACTGACCATTCAGGAGTATACGTGCAGCCCACAAAGAATGAAACCAGGCAACTGGCATCCGATAGATCAAGACCACGGGATAAAAAATCAGCTCAAGCCATTCTTGAACAGAGAGCTGCTTTAGTTTTTCAAAAACTTTTGACATTGAAGAACCACCTTGGTTTTAACTGATGATCGCTGTTTGCCATCAAGTGAAATGAAGAGCAGAATTACAATAGAAGCAAAGGAATAACAAAACCAGAAAAGCGTGTTATGAAAGTCATAGGTCATTAAAAACAGAGACACAAACACTCCACCGATAACGACTTGAAGAGCAAGAATAGCTATTGAATACCCAACATGCCACAGTCGTTCACTAAGAATCATCGATATGACTATCCAGAAAAAATAGGTAATAACGGTAGCTACTGCGGCACCCATTCCACCAAAATCAGGGACGAACAGATAGTTAAGCAGAATATTAAGAAGAGCGGCACCTCCCATAAGATAAAGCGATAAAAAAGTTTTTTCTGTTTTCCATATACCGGCTGATGCTATAAGAAAAAAGCCATAGAGCAATGCCTGCCACGCCATAACGCCAACAAGCGGCCAGGCTGAATGGAACGCGGGTGCAGAAAACCATTGAACGAGCAGTGGCGAAAGAGCGGTGAGCAGAACGATTGCAGTAATGCCTAAACCCATGAACAATCGTGCAATCATACGAAAGGTTCGGGGACCTTCATCGCTATGCATGGCTTCCGTTGCCATCGGCCACCATGCTGTACGGAACGCTTCTACTCCAAGAGCCATAAAAAGAGAGAACTTTGCTCCTACCGCATAAATACCAAGCATTTCAGTGCTATGATAGTGCTGGATAAACCAGCGATCTGCCGTACTCATGCCATAAAAAGCAAAACCTGCTGGGAGCAGTGGTACACCGAACCGAAGAAGTCTTGGCCACTTGTCAAAGTGCCACTCCGAAAAGTCAAGAAACTCTCGCACCATATACCACCCCACCAAAGCAGCAAACAGCGATGCAAGCAGACTGCCGACAAAGTATCCAAGAATACCCTGATTGAGCACAAGCACAAAGAAAATGATCAAAAGCGTCGAACCAACAGTCTGTGTGATCGTAATGGTTATATAGTCCCATGGACGATACAGGAGACGTAAAATCTCAACACTCTGACTGAGTACTTGAAAAAATAATGCACCAGTAAAAACCACCGCAAAATAATACCACGACATTGTTCCGCCGAAAAACCAGATACTTAGCATAGGGGACAACAAGGTGCAAACAAACACAATAATGGCTCCCCACATCAACCGCCACTGCAGTATGGCTGAAATCACACGCGCCTGAGCGGCTTTACCGTGAGATTTTTCCTGAAAAAAATAAAAGGACTGCGCAGAGTCCATTCCCATAACCAGAATTTGACTTACAAGGCTGGTTACAACCGTCAGCATTTCAATCGTTCCGTAATCGGCTGGGGAAAATATCCGGGTATAAAGCGGCAACAGAAAGAATCCAATTCCGCTTGAAATAATTTTACCTATCCCATAAACCGCCGTATCTTTACCAAGCTGCTTTAATCGGGACATAACCCACTCTTACCTATCGTCAAAATGACAATTCTTATACAATCTTGAAGCAAAACCTCGATGTTACACACAGGAACACTCATTTATTGAATTTAACACACCATATCGCACCTTGAACATGCTGGAAATCTGCCATTTTTTCGCAAATCTCGACGCCATGCCCTTGCCTTCATGCCATTCCATATTTCGAGAAATGACTGTTCATTTACATTTCCTAACGGGATATGATAGCATCGGGTATACGCTATCACCTCACCATCAGCCATTATCTGAACAATAAACCAACTACTCATGCAGGGAGTCCCTTTCATAAACTCCATTGGTCGGTAGAAATATTTTTTAAGTTGTTCCTCGCAAAGAAGTGGAAGAAAACAAACCCGTTTACCTCCCTTCTTGCGTACGGCCTCTACCTGTCGGTACAGCACCTCAACATTAACAAGATCAGGCTGTACATTCCCACTTAAACAGTTTACCGTTGCAGGATACTTATCACTCCATTTTCTATTATGATCCTGCGCCATCTCCTCAGTAACAAAACTCATGTTCACAAAATTAACACGACCAACCGGCAATGTGCTAATTGAGTCATAGAATTCAAGCAATCGAGAGTAGTTAAGATTTGTGACAGTACAGTTGATTAGAATCTCCGGAGTATATCCCTGCTTTCGTGCAGCCTCCCAAAACATAACAATACCACTGGTAGCTCGCTCAAATACATATTTGTGTCCTCGAATGTCGTTATGAAGTAAAGGGGGGCCATCTATACTTACATTCAAACGCGTCAGTCCGGCTATAGCTAACGCCTCTGCCTGCTCCGGCAAATTGTAGCCATTCGTTGTCACAGAAACACGTAATCCCTTTTTTCGAGCATAAGTAACTGCTCGAACCAGTGGTTTATATATCAATGGTTCAGTGCCATTAATCGCTATTAAGGGGCGAAAATGTTCAACTTCATCAATGAGAGTGCAGAACCTTTCCAACGACAATTCATGCGATTTTTTATCTATCCGTAAATTTTTGTAAAAGTTAGAAGCTTCGTTCATTGTACCCACATCGCACATTTTACAATGAAGATTACATACACTGTTAATATTGATATAAACAGTCATTGGCGGTCGAGCATAACCCGTAAAACTTGTCAAATAAGGTAATGCACGATATACCAAAGCAAATAACGATGGGTTACCGATACCTGGATGTTTCTTTGCATCTAACGCTTTTTTCAGTAGATCAATAAATACCACTTTGCTTTTATTTTTCGTTGCATTTTGCAATATGCTATAGAAAGGTATTTGACTTTTCGACCGAATTCACATTATCAGAATTGGTTTTGTATGAAAAACAAATCTGACTGTTTTTATCACATGATCGTTTTTTTTCTACTAAAAACGATTTGAAACCTAACTCAATGGGGTAGCAATAACGCGATGATGCCATGTGAAAGAGGTTAAGATTTAGGGCCCGCCAGACATTTTTAATATTTAGTAGTCCAGACAGGCAATCCTCAATCTCAACTTTTCCATTTCCGCTTTCTTCAAAGCGTAATATCCTTATTAATTCACCATGATCTTTATGTTTTTTTCCTGTCACCATCTGACGAACTAATATTCCTCGAAATAAATCAGCAAAAAAACCAAAACGAAGAACTGTCAAGTTGAGTAAGCGCAATATCAAGTGCTTGACAGGAGTCATCTCATGATGAATAGACGGAAATAAGTAAGTAGAAATTTCTATGCTGTTCAAATCCGATTTTGATTGAGCAAGTTCAACGATATTTCGACTACCGAAAAATCGTCCATTATCTGTCTCAATAAGCAAGCCTGCGTTTCGGCTCAGACATTTCTCTCCACAATAAACTGCAATAGCTCCACCATAGCGTCGATGAACAAATACATCAAGATCGCCAACATGTCGACATTCAAGGCCATATTCCGGCAAATAGAAAGGCTTTGGGCGTAAATATTGGATATCAGATTGTGACGCTAAGCCCACTAAATCATCGGCGTCAAGAAAATCATCAAAGATTCGAATAAAATTATCGAATTCAAGTGCCAATGGCTCAATAATTAAACTGTTTTTAATTGAACGACGTACTCTCGCTGCAAGAGAAGAAAATGCAGATGGATTACGAATAGCCATAAATTCAATACCGCTCGGATACAATAAAATCGTGTTACGACTTCCAAATGCGGCATAAAGTGTTCCATCAGGTAAAACTACCCGATCAAGAAAACTCGCAGAAATATGACACAACTCCTCACAAATAAGTGCTGCATCACCTTTCAAATAAGCAAGACACTTAGTCAGGTATCGAAGGGAACGAGTTTGATACCCTGGATCTGCTCCAAGATATTCGAGATGCCAACCTTCACCGATAACGGTATTCTTAAATATCACGGTGATTAGATCCTCTGCCTTGCGAAGGAAGCGCTCTTCATTCAATATCTCTGCTGCAACAAGATATTCATAAGCATGATGGGCAAGATGATTACATATTACACCATATCCTTCCTCCCTCTTCAAGCTATAATCCATTATTCGGGTATAAAGAGACCGTAATCTTGGGCAATCTTGTTTTTTTAAAGCAAGCGCAAATACAGTTGTAATATCAAGAGCGGCTTTAGGGTGTCGTTCAAAAGGATAAACTTGATCAAAAGAAGCATCTTTATGCACTAAATCCAACAGATTGGAAACAACCTGATCTAAGCGCTCACTCTCATCCTCATCAAAAAGAGTGGCTGCCTTCATTAACGGAACAATAGCATAGGCCAATGTCGCATCCGGAAAATCACGCTTTTTCCATCCCCAATGATAGCGATCGAATGATCCTGCCGTTGCCGTAAAAAAATCACTGTTGAAATGATTTCGTAAACGGCTAAGAGCTATACTCCGTTGCCAAACAGTTTGATACACGCCATCACCCATTGATACGAATTCCTAATTCTCCGATACCTTTCAGCATCATTATGGGTAACCGAGAAAAGATGGCACGAACCAAAACCATTTGATCCGAGCTGAAATCATGGCTATTTAGCGTTGGGCAACCTAATTTTAATATCGGCATAGGCATCTGAATTGACCCCCACTTCTTTTTATAGTTGAGTAACGACGTTTGAAAAGGAGAATCTGATCCGAAATCAAATACCTGTCTACCTTCGGCAAGAGCTATTTCCATAGCCTTCCACAAGGTAGCATCCATCGGACGTAACGCTTGAAATGCGGGATCGGACCCACCATAGGCATAAATACTGATATGTCCAAAACTCAATATCAAAACAGCCGCAAGCGGTAATCCATCTCGCTGAGCAAGATGGATGCACGCCTTCACACCCATCTCATCCATGATGGACCCAAACAGTCGCCGAGGATAGATCGGTACGCCCAATCGCTTTCGTGTAAGACAAAAAAGCGAATAAAACTCATCAAGAAATTTTCTGCCACCTTGACTAACCACATTTACACCTTCACTAGCAGCTTTACGCACATTTCGCTCAACTGATAACCCTCGGCGAGGCATCCCGTCAGCAAGATTAAAAACTGAAGTAACCCAATAATCTTCTACCCTCCATGGTGTTGGAAAATATAAATCATGGTACCCTCTTATCTGTATCTGATGTCCTTCTACATTTAGAGAAGAAAGCATCACATCCCTCACCTTCAGGCTTTCAGTTAAGAGTGTTCCTCTATCCCTCCATGGAGAACTATCCATTCTTTTACCTCTTGTTTTCCATAGCGGCAGTACACCCACAATCTGACCATCGTCTGCTACACAAAGTTTTCCATTATCCTCATAACCAAAAACATGCTGTATCACACGAGCCCATTCACGAGTATGATAAGGTGTAGCATCAGGATGACTGGCAATAAATGCCGACCAGTCGTTTTCTAAATCAGGATTTATTGTTACGACTTCCACTATTGAACCCCCATAAACAGATAAATGTCTATTAATATCGCTATAGAAATTGGATTCAAAATAAACATAACTTTATTCATGAAATAATACAACTAACATCAAAAGCACAAAATTTAATTCCGTAAGATTCTTAAATTTATCAAAACTATAAACAGTGATTATGAGATGAATAAGCAACAACAATCTCATCTTAATAATAATCTTGACAATTTATTTGCTCATTTTTTTAGACGCATGTTTATAAAGCTAACTAAATCAGGTAAACTGTAATGTGTTAAGAATAGTCAGCATATGTGTGCACGCAAAGCCGTTTATAATTGACTATTGTATAATCAGTGACATTATTTTTTTTTAAGCACAAAAGTCATAGCAGAAGCCATTTCCTTTCTTAAGAAATACTTATGAATCAGCCATAATATTTGTCCTAAAAAATTAAACTTGAATTCATTATCCTCAATGCGAGTTCTCTGTAAATTTATTTTTTTACTTGAACGCAAAAACTTACCCCAATACCATAGGTTATATTTTAATACAACTTCCTCGCATTCAAGAACATCAAATCCAAATGAGTTAAAATAGTTTTTCCAACCTTTTTCTGTATCCATCCATGCATAAAACTGAACAGGATCTGAAGAATTGGAAACTATAGATATAATTCGCATAAACTGTCGCGCTATATTTTGCAACATCACAGATACGATTACAATTCCACCATGTTTTGTAACACGCTGAAGTTCCAAGACTGCATTTGATGTATCATACGAAAGCCCCCCAATTACTCCAAAACATAATACTGTATCAAAATAGTTATCTAAATAATGAATATCTCTAATATCACCCTCAGAAATTTTTAAATCCGGGTTTTTTAGCATCAACTTTTCAACAATAGCCGAATCATATTCGATTCCTTCTATATTGTATCCATTTTTCGCAAAATGCTGAATAACTCTTCCCCCACCAAATCCACACTCAAATATCCTATCATTTTTTTTAGCGTATTTTAAAGCTAATTTAATCGGATACATACCAAGATCACAAAACTCCTCAATATCTATGCCAAAATCCTTCCAAAAATTTTCCCAAAAATCTTTAGAATTGTATTTAATGTACAATGGCTTCATTGCAGCTCTCTTATATTGTGAATTAAATCATCAAATCCCTTACTCCATCCATAGCCTTTAGCGATTGTATGAGAATGCCATAGCACTGCAATTTGGCCGTTGACACTTTTTACTTCCTTAATCCAATTATGAATGCTG
>Ga0172373_10004111_pt1 | contig 20699 bp, 23 predicted proteins | sample Lak10m_2_FD_114546 | JGI IMG/M metagenome (GOLD analysis project Ga0172373, IMG submission 114546) | Freshwater microbial communities from Kabuno Bay, South-Kivu, Congo - kab_092012_10m | ecosystem: Environmental > Aquatic > Freshwater > Lake | place: Democratic Republic of the Congo...
GCGCCTATTTTTACGCCTCGGCAACCGCTCCTGCGTTGCCCTACCTCCTGCATCCTTGCAGTCGTTGAAAATGAACAAAAATCCTGCGCGATTTGGGTACATTCATTCTTGGAAATCGCCTAAGTACCTACATAACTTCCACCAAAAATTGCTGGGCGGCGCTTTCAAATCGCCCAGCCCTGGTTGCGAGTGGGCGGCTAATGTTTCAAGCATGGAGCAGATTGTGTTGTCTGTGATGTGCTGAAATTTTACAGTGATTCATTCCCCTGCAACGGTTTCATACTGCGTAATCAGCGCCTGTAATCGAGGCGTGTCCAGTTGTTGCTTATCCACTTTAAGATAAGCCACCTCATCTTCGAAATTGAGCGTGACTTCTTCCACACCGACAATTTCCAGCATTCCGGCGGCAAACCGGTCTGCGTCCTGCTGCTTAAGTCTGGTCACTGAAATAAGCAGATTGGCGACATAGCGCGGCGGTTTCATGCGCAACGATACTAATAGCCAACTCAATGCGGCGGCGGCGCAAAACAGGAATACCGCTGTTTCGCCGTAAGCGCCGTTAAACCAGCCGCCGACCAAGCCGCCGGTAAACAGTCCCATAAACTGCGAACTGGAGTAAGCGCCCATCGCCGTGCCTTTGAGGTCGCCGGGGGCGGTTTTTGATACCAGTGACGGCAAGGTCGCTTCAAGCAGGTTAAAGCCGCAAAAAAACAGCCATAAAAAACCGATAATACCGAACAGGTTTTGGTGATATTGCGACAAGCCCAGTTCGGCGAGCATTAACACCGTGATTGCACCGATAAAGACGGCTTTCATTTGGCGTTTTTTTTCCGCCAGTATGATAAACGGTACGGCGAAACCCATAGCTATGACGAATACCGGCAAATAGACTTGCCACTCGTGTCCGGCAGGCAAGCCGGCATTACGCATCTCAGTCGGCACGACGACAAAAATAGCCATTAGGATCATGTGCAGGATAAAGATGCCGTAATCCAGCCGCAATAATTCGGCATTTTTCAACGCATCCAGCATCTGGCTCGGAATAAATTCCGCATCGTGATGCCGCCTGGATTGCCTGGGATTGGGGACGAGGTAGATAATCGCGAGGATAGCCAATACCGTGAGCGCGGCGGTTAAGCCGAAAACACCCTGGACGCCGCCGAAGCCGGCAACAATAGGCCCGGCGACGATACCCACGCCAAAAGACAGGCCGATGCTGATGCCGATAGTCGCCATCGCTTTGGTGCGATGCACTTCCTGGGTTAAATCGGCCACCAGCGCCATAATAGCGGCGGAAATAGCGCCCGCACCCTGGAAAGCCCTGCCCGCCAGGACGCCGTATATTGTCGTCGACAAGGCGGCGATTACGCTGCCGATAAAGAACAGTATCAAGCCGAAAACAATGACTTTTTTACGCCCGAAGCGGTCGGATAACAGGCCGAAAGGGATCTGCAACAATACTTGCGGTAAGCCGTAGATACTCATCGCCAGCCCTATCAGCGCAGGCGTGGAGCCTTCCAGTTGTTTGGCGAACAACGGCAATACCGGTAAAATCATGAATAGCCCTAGCATGCGCAACGCGTAGACGCCTGCCAGGGACAGTGTCGCGTATCTTTCCGATGGCGTCATCGGACTTGTAATGTCCTGCATTGTTGTCAAAACCTGTTCTCCTTGATCTAAGCATTGGGCATGAAAGTGAAGGCCGTCATTATAACAAGCTTTCTATAAGCTGATCATACACTGACGGATACATCGAAACCCAGTCGCCGGATGTCATCGGCAAATGCGTCCAGGGTTTCCACGGACAAGGCTTGTAACAGTCCGGCTTCCGGTTGTAATGACGGTCTCGCTATCGTGTACAGCATGACGCGCCGTAACCGGCAACTGTTTTTGATGGCCTTGAGCGCTTCCAGGTACGCCTGCTTTTCTATATCAGGCAAGCCGCGATGATCATAATCGAGCAGGCAGGTTTGCAGGGCCGTCGTACACAGCCGGCTGGAAATCGCGAGGTTTTCCAGCGCCGCACGGCAGCTTTGTCCTGAGTTGTTGATTAGTTTGCGGCCTGCTTCCGTCGCACTGTCAAATTTGAACCAGACTTGGCCGCCATATTCGTTTAATAGCCTTAAGCCATCTTGGACCCTGGCTTGGTGCACCAGGCTGCCGTTGGTAATCAGCACATAATCGGCGGCGGGGAAAATCCCGGCTTCGCTTGCTATCTGTCCGATCAGCTTTACCGCTTCGGTAAATTCCTTCAGGCTGGTCGGCTCGCCGTTGCCTGCAATCGCAACATCTTTAATGGCGCGCTTGTCTTCGTCAACCCGGAAGCTGTCATAGAAACCACCGTTTAGGACGTCATCAAGAAAAAAACGCAACTCTTTTGCCAATAGTTCAAAATCCAGTTTCGGCGCCGTGCCGGTCTTTAAACCAGGCACTTGGCAGTAGATGCAGCGCCAGTTGCAGGTATTATTGGTGTTGAAATTAATGCCTATGGACAGGCCGCCCGCCCGCCGTGACAACACCGGATAGACGTATTTTAAGCCGATAATATCGGAGCGATGGTTATTGATTGATAATGTTGAACCCATGAATCCTACTAAAAAAATGACGTTGTACGTGCTATTCTACGGCGTTCCAGGCGCTTTTATTTGAGTTTTTTGAACTCAACGATGAAGCGTGATCGATCACGTTTGCTGAGGCGATTTCCGGCGAAGAATATACCCAACTCGCTGGTCTTTTTGTCCATTTTCTGCGTTGTAAAAATAGTTACATAGCGCGCTATGCGCCTATTTTTACGCCTTGAAAATGAACAAAAATCCTGCGCGATTTGGGCACATTCATTTTTGGACATCGCCTAAAACCTATGACCACATCATTAAAAATTGACGACATTAAAACTTTTCTCGAAGAAGACATCGGTTCAGGGGATATAACCGCGGCGATTATCCCGGAAGCGATGACGGCGACGGCGGAAACCATTACAAGGGAGGCGATGGTGGTCTGCGGGCAGGCCTGGTTTGACGCCGTTTTTACGGCGCTGGATGCCGGCGTTGACATCGACTGGCGGGTTGCGGAAGGCGAGTCGGTCAAGCCCGGCACGTTGTTGTGCAGGCTTAATGGTCGAGCCAGGGCCTTGTTGACCGGCGAGCGCACGGCATTAAATTTACTGCAAACCTTGTCGGCGACGGCGACTTTATCCAGGCAATATGCCGATGCGGTTGCCGGCACCGGGTGCAAGGCGCTGGATACCCGTAAAACCATTCCGGGGCTGAGGCGGGCGCAAAAATACGCCGTCGCTTGCGGCGGCTGTTATAACCACCGCACCGGCTTGTATGACGGTGTATTGATCAAGGAAAACCATATCATCGCAGCAGGTTCGATAGCCGCGGCGATCCGGATTGCACGCAGTCAAACGGCGCTTACGGTGGAGGTGGAGGTTGAAACGATGCAGGAATTGCAGGAAGCACTCGCAGCAAAACCGGATCGTATCATGCTCGATAATTTCAGCCTTGAAGAACTGCGCGCGGCGGTAAAATTAACGGCCGACACGGTAGGGCGCGGGCTAATAGCGCTTGAAGCTTCCGGTAATATCAGCCTCGACACGATCAGGAGCGTTGCGGAAACCGGCGTCGATTTTATTTCGATAGGCGCATTGACCAAACATATCCATGCCGTTGATTTATCGATGCGTATCCAGTTGGTCAGTTTGTGATTATTGTTTTCCGGAAGCCGGGTGGAAACAATAATCGCCACGGCCAAGATCGTAATTTATAAATCTCGCCATTACCCTAAAAAACTTAGTTAGCCACAGATTTACACGGATAAATACGTATAAAACATTAGATTTCACGCGGCATGTTTACGGCTTTTACACGTTTTTGTAGGGTACGCATCGCGTACCTTTATAGAATGATGATAAAAATCAATGCAAAAGGTACGCGATGCGTACCCTACATAAAAAAACCGAAAACTTGACCGTTTCAGGGCATATATTACACAGGCTTGTGCTGCTCAAAAATAGTGCGGCAAAGAATTGATGTAAGCGCCCCTCATCTGTGCAAATCCGTGTCCATCCGTGGCTTACTGCGGTTTTTAGGATCATGGCTGTTAAGTCTAATTTGAACGAACTCTATTTAGGAGAAGAAAATGGTTGCCAGCAATTCGTTAAAAAATCGTCCTGTTGAAGAGTCTGATGCCGATAAATTCCGTGAAATGGTTGCCGAGCTTGCTTACTTGAAAGCCGAAAAAAGAGGGTTTGCAGCGGGCTATGATATGGATGACTGGCTTGAAGCCGAACAAGAAATAAGTAGCCGCTACCATGAGTGGTTCCAACACGCCTAGCGATGTTCCAACCGGGTGGCCAATGGCATCGATGCTATGCTGACGGACCGGTGTTCTATGTCCCGGCAGCATTGTCGCTGCCGGGACATAGGGGAATGTCTGCCGTCTGCTCAGTCAGTGCAGGTCCAACTGTTGCGTAAGGTGTTGATATTCCCGGCCAGCGCATTTGCCTGGCTACCGCTTACATAATCATTGCCATCCGGCGTATTGTTAATATCTATGCGCAACAGGGTTCGAGCCAACTGGTCGCAGGCCTGGATGTTTAAATTGCGGTCCCTGTAATCACCGGCGGTAAGCAGTTGGTTGCGCAACGCAGTGCGTTTGTGAGTGGCGATTATTCCGCTGCCTGTACCCGTCAAACCGCTATCGGCGACTTGATCGTCAAAGAAGCGTACGATGCTTTTTACGCTGTCCGGTTTTATTGTGATACGTTCGAAAGAACCCGCATCGCATAAACTGTCGGCGGGTTGCGGGCGCTTTGCGTTGCGCTGGTCGGTGTTGGAACATGGCGTATCCACTATATCCGCAGCAGGGCTGCCCGTCCGTAATGCATGCGTGAGTGTCAATCCGCCGTTATCGAGCAGCGGGGCAAGTTTGGGATCAGCCCGGAGTGGTGTACCGCAAGTGCCGTCTTCGATGAGGTTAGCGCCTCGAAAGGTAATAACCGCAGCAGGGTGGCCTGGGCTGCCCATATATGAATAACAATCCGCCCCCCCTTTGCTATTGGCGATGACGCTATTGGTTAAGGTCAGCGTGCGGCTGTTGTGGATGCCGGTGACATTACCGTGCGCGATGCTGTTATTTGAGACAGTGCTGTGCAGCAGGGTCATCGTCCCGCTGTTAAGGATGCCGCCGGTGCCATAACTCGCCGGGCTTAAGCTGCTGTTTCCGGAGACGGTGCTGTTTACCAGCTTCATGTTGCCGAGATTAACGATGCCGGCAGTTCCGCCAGCATCCCCAACAGCGCTATTGCCCGAGACAGTGCTGTTGTTCAGCGTCGTAGTGCCGCCAAAATCGGCGATACCGCCGCCTCGTGTGGCGCTGTTACCGGAAACCGTGCTGTTGTTCAGGGTCAAAATACCGGCGTAGCCGTTCAAAATGCCGCTGCCGGTTGAGCTTGCGCCCAGGGCGCTATTACCCGAGACCGTGCTGTTGTTCAGCGTCAGGGTGCCGTTGTTGGAAATGCCGCCGCCATAGACGGTATCCCCGGTTACTTTGCCTCCTGATAATTTGAGATTATTAAGCGTCAGGTTGCCGTTAACGATGCGTAGCAGGCGGAAGCTTTCTATGCCCGCAGCATTGGAGCGTTTGATCGTCGCGCCGTTGCCGTTAATGGTGATGACGCTGGTCACCAAAGGCAGGCCATTGGACCCTTCGTTTGTGTTATTTTTTGCCGTTAGTGTATAGGTGGCTTTGGCGGCGAGGTTTAGCGTATCGCTGCCGCTGCCTGCCGGGCAGCCGGTGCCAGCGCCGTCGGTATCCGTATCGGTGTTGGCATTATTTAGCGCATTGACCAGCGTACAACTGCCGCTGACGTCGATGGTTGCCGCATGGGATGCGCCCATTGCCAGTGCCAGTGCTAAGGCGAGGGCATGGCGGCGGAAAGGAAAGGAGGAAGTTTTAGTCGTCATGGCATTTCTCGATATGGTAGGGTGGTTTTGGAAAAGTCACATGCCTGTTTGGCTATTTGTTTCCGCCGGATCGGCGGTTTTAATCGGTATAGCCCATCAGGCGGCTATTAGCATAAAGCTTGTCGCAAGACCCGCCGGTGATTTATTAACTATTGATGCTGATGTCTGCCGGCATTGAAAATATGTTCAGTGCCATTGGCTTTCCTGCGCATCGCCAGCTTGTTCCTGTATACAAAATAGCTATAACGAGCCGAAATAAGCAGCCAGCTCATTAAAGTCCTCTTCGGAAAAATTGCCGACAATGGCTTGCATGGGACCGTTTTGACGCGTACCGTCTTTAAAGCTTTTTAACTGTTTTACCAGGTAAGCGGGGTGTTGGCCCGCAAGTCGCGGAAATTGGCCGTTACCTTCCGCCGATGGACCATGACAGCCGAGGCACATAGCGGCTTTAGCTTGGCCGGGCTTTGCCAATGCGGAGTCGCCGCCGGCGCGGGCAGGAGTCAGGTTTGCAAAATAAGCGGCAAGATTATTGATGTCGTCATCAGTCAAACCGGACGCAATGCTTTGCATCATCGGATTGTCGCGGCTACCCGCTTTGTAGGCCTTAAGCTGGTTAATGATATAGATGGATTGCTGGGCGGCTAAATGAGGCCATTGCGCATTGCCGCTTTTACCTTTAGGACCATGGCAAGCTAGGCACATGGCCGCTTTTTGTTCGCCTGCCGCAAGGTCGGCGGCGTAAACGGGAGCCATAAAAAAACAGGCCACCAGCAGGGCTAGCGAAAATGATTGTTTTAGTAAGTGCATGCTTCACCTCATGAAAAGGGTGGGATCTTGATAAGTTGCCGATCTGTCGGGTTTAGATCACCGCTAACTATACAACTAAAATGAGTGGCTGATAATGAATAATTCAGGATTTGTTAATAAGCGGACAGGTAGCTATCCTGCGCCGATAATTGGTGTCGGCGGCATCGTGTTTAATGCGCATAAACAAGTGTTGATGATCAAGCGTCATCAGCCGCCTGCTGCCGGTTTGTGGTCGGTACCCGGCGGTAAACTGGAAGCCGGCGAGTCCTTGACGGAGGCGTGCAGGCGGGAAATTAAGGAGGAAACCGGGCTGGATGTCGAGGTAAAAAATATTGTCGCGGTAGTTGAAAGGCGAATCGAGGGTTTTCACTATGTGATTATCGATTTTTTAGCGGTGCTGAATCATGCGGAACATACGGCGCCGATAGCGCAAAGCGATGTTTCCGAAGCCGGGTGGATTGACCTGGACAGTTTGGCCGATTACCGCCTCGTCGAAGGCTTAGAGGATATTATCATGCGGACGTTTAGCCTTTATAGCGGCGGTCGTTTGTCGGGGCTGTGCGATGGCGATGGTAAAGGAACGGACTTTATGCTGTGTTGATACGAAGGGTAATGACGCCTGCTATGTCCCGTGACGGGACATAGCAGGCAGGTATTATTTTACGACGCGCAAATGAGGCCTGGTCGGCGGCTTTTTTTCCGGCGGCGGTTCGTCAATATCGTTATCTTCCTGGTCGAAGATCATGCCTTTGCCGTTTTCTTTGGCATAAATCGCCAAAACAGCGGCGACAGGGGCGACGATATGCATAGGGTTGCCGCTGAAACGGGCATTAAAGTGAATTTCGTCATTGCCCAGCGACAGCCCTTGTATGGCTTGAGGCCTGATGTTTAAAACAATTTTACCGTCTTCGATAAATTGTTGCGGCACCACCGCATTGCTGTGCTCGGCATCGACCAAGAGATGCGGGGTGAGGTTGTTATCGGTAATCCACTCGTAAATTGAACGAATTAAATAGGGCTTTAGGGAAGTCATTTTGGGGCATCTACCATTTCTTTTTCGGCTTCACTGAGACTGCGTTTGAATGCAGGTCTTTTGAATAGACGTTGGGCATAGTTGTTGATGACATCATTATGCGTCGAGACATCAATACCGATACTGGGCAGCCGCCATAATAACGGGGCAATGACGCAATCAATCAGCGAAAATTCATCGCTCATGAAATAAGGCCGGTCGGCAAAAATAGGAGCGGCGGCCAGCAAGCTTTCTCTCAGCAGTTTTTTGGCGCGGGCTGATTTCTTTTCGCCGGAATATAAAATTTCATCGAGTAATTGATACCAGTCCTGGTCTATGCGTTTAATCAGCATCCTGGCTGTTGCGCGCGAGACCGGGTCCATCTGGTGTAAAGGCGGATGCGGGAAACGCTCATCCAGGTATTCCATGATGATACGCGAATCATACAAAACCAGGTCGCGTTCTATCAGGGTAGGTGATGTGCCTGTTGGGTTCAGTTCCAGTAAATCTTCAGGCGGGTCGGTCGGATCATAATATTCTATATCGGCGGTAATGGCCTTTTCGTGTAAAACAAAGCGGGCGCAGTGGCTCATCGGACATGTGGGTGATGAAAAAAGCGTCATTACAGATTTACGAGTAATAATATTTGCCACAAATAACAACCTCTTTGAACGTGTAGAGTAGTAAAAAAGCTGGCATTGTACCATAAAAACAGGCCGAACTTTTGCGCCGTCAGCGCTGGTGAATGGGCGCTATATGAGTTTGTTTATCCAAAATCAATAAGTTATTTATAGGTAACTGGCGTTTTGAAGAACCATCTGATTTTTATAGTGTTTTATTGGCTCCAATGCGGATTGTGTCCTGAATAATGGACGGAACCGGTGCGGACAGCTGCTTCGCCGATGCGTTTTGAGGCATTTGCCCCAAACGCATCTTGCCGTATTCCAGGGCAGGAAAGGCAGGGCTATTGATCCTCTTTATGGATGTCTTTCCAATACTCTTTTTTCAGCAGGTAAGCAATGACAAAAAATACCGTCAAGAAAATCAATACATATTTACCGATGCTTTGCCTTTCCATTTGCACCGGTTCACCGACATAAACGAGAAAATGGACCAAGTCGTTGACCATAAGATCGAATTCTTTTGGGGATAACAATCCGGGTTCGTCGAGGACCAGTTGGGTATATTCACCCCATATGGTTTTTCGCTGGACGGTATGTTGTTCCCCCTGCAATTGCCAAAATGGGTCAGGCATTGCCGTATCTTCAAAAACCATGTTGTTTACGCCAAAAGGCCGGGCGGGATCGATGTAATAGCTTTTTAAGTAGCTGTATAACCAATCGGCGCCGCGCGAACGGGCAATCAACGACAAATCGGGCGGCTGCGTGCCGAACCATTTTTCGGCGTCATGCTTGTTCATCGCGCTATGCAATGGGTCATAGATGCTCGCGCCTTCCGGGGCAATATCCTTTAACACGGTTTTTTCATCGACACCGGCATCCAGCGCGATGCGCAGGTAGCGCATATATTTAGCCGAATGGCAGCCTAGACAGTAAGTCACGAAGTGTTTCGCACCACGCAGCAATGAAACTTTATCGCTGAGATCAATATCGGCTTCCTGGAGTTTTGCTTCTTCTGAAGCCTGCAATCCAAAAGAGAGCGTTAATAATAGTAAAAGGGTTGTGATCGGTTTCATATTAATTAAGCTCATATCAGTCCAGGCTCTCTTTTAGTTTTTTTGCCCACCGGGTCATGACATTGTGTATGCCTTCAGCATTAGGCCTTCTATTAAAAAAGGAACTCCTGAAGGCAGGGTCGCCAATTTCAGGTGTTGCAGGCTTTAGTATCGTGATTTCCTCGAGTAAGGCGGGTAACTCCTCTTCAAGCGTATGTTCTTCGGTGACTCTTTTCGGTACCGGCTTGGTTTTTTCCCAGCGCGTATAAATAGGCATCAACAGGAAGAAGCCGAAATAAATCGACGTAAAAAGCCTTGCAAACAGCGTTGCGCTGGGGGTTGCCGGTTGGGTGCCCAGGTGGCCCAGGCCGATAAAGCTGATAACAAACAATAACAGGGCTTTTTTGTAGATGCCGCCGCGATAGCGGATGGATTTGACAGGATTGCGATCCAGCCAAGGCAGCAGGAACAGCACGACAATGGCGCTGCCCATGCCGACAACGCCGGCGAACTTGTCGGGGATGGCTCTTAAGATTGCGTAAAACGGTGTGAAGTACCAGACCGGTGCAATATGTTCCGGGGTTTTCATTGGGTCGGCCGGAATAAAGTTGGCGTGTTCAAGGAAATAACCGCCCATTTCCGGCATATAGAAAATAACCGTGGCAAAAAATACCAGGAATACCGCGACGCCGACGATGTCTTTGACCGTGTAATAAGGGTGGAAGGGAATGCCGTCCAGCGGGATGCCGTTGTCATCCTTGTATTTCTTGATTTCAATACCGTCAGGATTATTGGAGCCGACTTCATGCAACGCGACAATATGCAGGAATACTAGCATGACCAGCACCAGCGGCACGGAAATAACATGGAACGCGAAGAAGCGGTTTAATGTGGCGTCCGATACGACATAATCGCCCCTGACCCACAGCGATAAGTCATCGCCAATCACCGGGATTGCGCTGAACAGCGAGATAATCACCTGCGCGCCCCAGTAGGACATTTGTCCCCACGGCAATAAATAGCCCATGAACGCTTCCGCCATCAGGCAGACAAACAACAGCATGCCGAAGATCCAGATCAGTTCGCGCGGTTGCTTGAAGGAGCCGTACATCAAGCCCCTGAACATGTGCAGGTAAATGACGATAAAAAATGCAGAAGCGCCTGTCGAGTGCATATAGCGGATCAGCCAGCCCCAGTTGACATCGCGCATGATGTACTCGACTGAATCAAAGGCGAGTTTGGCGTCGGGCTTGTAATTCATCGTCAATAAAATGCCGGTGACAAATTGGTTGACGAGCATCAGCAAGGCCAGTGACCCGAAAAAATACCAGATATTGAAATTCTTGGGCGCATAATAATGCGTCATGTGTTCGTTCCACACTTTAGCCAGTGGGAAACGCTCTAAAATCCAGTTGCCGCATTGGGCAAAGCGGTCAAGTTTCATGCTGTTTTCTCCCCGGCAGATTCGCCAATGATAATGAAGGTATCCGTTACATAGCGATAAGGAGGAATTTCCAGGTTGGTAGGCGCCGGTACGCCTTGATAAACGCGCCCGGCCAGGTCGAACCAGGAACCGTGGCAAGGACAGAAGAAACCGCCTTTCCAGTTGTCGCCTAAATCATGCGGTGCGATTTCGGGACGGAAAGTCGGCGAACAGCCCAGATGCGTGCACAAACCGATAGCGACGAAAATTTCAGGTTTAATGGAGCGCACAGGATTTTTACTGTAATCGGGTTGTATCGATTCCTGGGAAAGGGGATCCCTTAACTGGGAATCCAGGGTTTTTAAAGTGTCCAGCACTTCAGGGGTTCTATTGAGTATCCACACGGGTTTGCCGCGCCAGGCCACCCTGACCAGTTGACCTGCCTCCATCTTGCTGATGTCCACTTCGACAGGCGCCCCGGCTGCCATCGCTTTGACGCTGGGCTGCATTTGAGCAAGAAAAGGAACAGCCAAATAACCCGTGCCTACTGCGCCAACCACGGTCAAGGCCGAGGTTAAAAACTGGCGTTTAGATTTATCCACGCCTTCATTTATCATTATAGAACTCTCCTCATTAAGTTCGTGCTCTACGGCACATTTTCTGCGAGTGCAATATACCACTAGACGCAGGTGGATTTGAAGTGCCCTAACTGAATTGTTTAAGGGCAAAAGGTCTGCTGAGCGCTTAGCGACTCAGCCCTTAGAAAAATGGAACGCCGTTCTATTATCTTGGATGGCTGGGTAGTGCACTAGCGCTTTATAAATATTAAAGATCGGTCAAACTGTTTCTCAATGCGGCAATAAACGCGCCATTTTCGCTATCGGTGCCTATCGTAACGCGCAAGCAATCGCTGAGTAAGCCGCCTTGCGGATTGATGTTTTTAATTAACACGCCTTGCCGTTTGACGGACTCGTAGATCTTATCCGCTTGGCCTTCGCGTGTCCTGAACAGGATAAAATTCGCCGAACTGGGATAGGCGGTGATGCCGTCCATAGCATTTAGCCGGTTAAATACTATGGCTGCGGTTTGCGCAGATAGCTTGCGTCTGCTGGTCGAACAGCGCCTTGTGGGTCAGTGCAAAATCGGCGCTGAGCTGGGTCAGGCAGTTGATGTTATAAGGCAGGCGGATTTTATTGAGTTGTTCGATGAGCGCCGGGTTGCCTGCGAGATAACCTAAACGCAAGCCTGCCAGTCCCAGCTTGGATAGGGTTCGCATGAGCAATAAGTTGTCATACTCTCCCAAAGCAGCGATAAAACTGGCATCGGCAAAAGGCGCGTAGGCTTCATCGATGATGACCAGGCCTTTAGCGACTTTTATGATGCTGTGTATGGTGGCCGGGTCAAATAAGTTGCCGGTAGGGTTGTTGGGGTAGGCGATAAAAATAACGGCGGGGCGATGCTGTTCGATAGCCGCCAGCATGGCGGGCAAGTCCAGCTCAAAGCCGTCGGCAAGCAACGGAACGCCGTGATAGTCCAAGCCTAGGCAATGGCTGATTTGCCGGTACATGACAAAGCCTGGAGCGGGCGACAAAACGCCGGCTGTAGGCGATAACGCCATTAACAGCAACTGGATGATTTCATCGGAACCGTTGCCGAGTAAAATAGCGTGTTGATCAGGGATTTGATCATGCATGCGGATGGTTTGCACCAGTTGTTGCGCTTCCGGGTCGGGATAGCGATTCAGCGGGCAGTCCCTAAGCGTTTCCAGCCAGCGTGTTTTAAGCGCTTCGGGCCAGCTGTAGGGGTTTTCCATCGCATCCAGCTTGATTAAACCACCGGCATCGGCGACCTTGTACGCAGACATCGCCAGGACTTCTTTACGGATAAGGGATGAGATTAGAGTGTTTTGTGTCATGGGTTGATCCTAGAAAATCACGGTCTACGAAAGCCATAAAAACCAAGAGTAGGCGCCTCTAGGCGACACGAAAATATTCGGATTTCATGCTGTAGACCGTTAGCCAGCGGGGAAGGCGCTTATATACAGCACTGATTTATTTCGTGTCTTTCGTGTTTTTCGTGGACAAAACGCCGATTAAGGTTGATTGCCTTGTTCGCGGTTACTTGATCCGGTATTCCGCCGAGCGTGCATGTGCCGTCAAACTTTCACCGCGCGCCAGGATCGATGCCGTTTGTCCCAATCTATCCGCGCCTGCTTCGGAACAATTGATCAGGCTGCTGCGTTTTTGGAAGTCATAAACGCCTAATGGTGATGAAAAACGCGCCGTACTGGAGGTCGGCAGGACGTGATTAGGGCCTGCGCAATAATCGCCTAAGGCTTCGGCGGTGTAACGACCCATGAAAATCGCCCCGGCGTGGCGGATTTTTTCACACAAGCTTTCAGGGTTAGCCACCGACAACTCCAAATGTTCCGGCGCGATAAGATTGGCGACTTCTGCCGCTTCATCAAGGCTGGCCACTTGGATCAATGCGCCGCGTGTGCTTAAGGAAGTATGGATAATGTCGGCGCGTTCCATCGTCGGCAACAGTTTATGGATGCTGGCTTCGACGGCGGCGAGAAAATCCGCGTCGTCACTCAACAAAATCGACTGGGCGTTTTCGTCATGCTCGGCTTGCGAGAACAAATCCATCGCAATCCAATCCGGGTTGGTAAGGCCGTCACAAATCACCAAAATTTCGGATGGCCCTGCGATCATGTCGATGCCGACTTGCCCGAACACCAGCTTTTTCGCCGTGGCGACATAGATATTGCCGGGGCCGACGATTTTAGCGACTTTCGGGATGGTCGCCGTGCCATACGCCAAGGCCGCCACGGCTTGTGCGCCGCCGATGCTGAACACACGGTCTACGCCAGCGATATACGCCGCCGCCAAAACCAACTCGTTAGTCCCACCATTCGGGGTAGGCACCACCATAATCAAATCCGCCACGCCCGCGACTTTGGCGGGAATCGCGTTCATCAACACGGAAGACGGATACGCCGCCTTACCGCCCGGCACATACAAACCCACGCTATCCAGCGGCGTGATTTTTTGCCCCAACACCGTACCGTCCGCTTCTTCATATTGCCATGAGTGCAGTTTCTGGTGCTCGGCATAGGCACGGATACGGTCGGCTGCGGTTTGCAAAGCTTGGGCTTGGTCGGCGGGCAAGTTCTCCCACGCGGCTTTCAATGTGGCTTTAGGCAATTCCAATTCACTGGCATTGCTGATGCTGCGGTGGTCGAAGCGGTTGGTGTAAGTGATAACCGCTTCGTCGCCATTCTTGCGGACATCGGCGAGGATGGCTAAAACCCGTTGCTGGATGTCCAGGTCGTCGGTTTCGTCCCAGGCTAACAGTTGGGTTAGTTGTTGGTTGAAATCTGGGGATTGGGTGGTGAGTTTTTTGATGGTGAATTCAGACATGGTATTTAATAACGGGTCACGGTTAATTGGCTAAATCAGCAAGTAGTTTTTCTATGCTTTCCGTGTGTTCCATTGTTTTAACAACTAAGTCCAACTTATGGCTACGCCAAATTTTTGCACTTAATTCATCAATTTCTATCGAACTTAACGGACAACGGGTTGCAATGACATAAGCCAGCTTTCTAGCTGATTTTTTTGACGATAATCGATCGACAGAAGCGCAAAGTTGTTCTACAGCCTTGTCGATATTTTTACCTTTCAATTCAATATAAATTTCACAACGGGATGCAACATCAACCGCGAGCCAATCACACTTCTTCAATTCCTCGCCTTTTATCAAGCATCCATCTACCTTGTGCCTTTCGATTTGACGCTGCTGGTCATTTTTAATCTTAAACACGCACTTAGATTTTTTATCCGAAAAAACAACAATCTTATCGGTAACCGTTGTTATGCAGTCACTCATCAATCACTTCCATGTGCAGTAATTTTCTAAACTTTTCTGATAAGTGATTGGAAACCTCATCAATCATATTGGCTTGAATTAATTTCAATTCATGATTTAAGATTGGTTTTACCGTTCCATTATCAACAACATAAGCCGTCACGTCATTAAAATCCACCCATTCGGATTCAGGGACGACTGCGCGGAGTTCGTCTAAATCTTCGTAATTTTTTGATGCCGCAACGTTGCCCGCTTGGATGAGGTTGTTGAAAGCGGTTAGGATATAGGGGCTGTGGGTGGCTATGGTGAAAGAATTGATGCTAGAGTCCTGCTGTTTATGATCTTTGAGGTGGTTATAGGCATTGGCAATTAGCACAACAATTTCATTTTGAGCAATAGGGAATAAATGGGCTTCAGGCTCTTCGATTATAAAGTGGTTTGCATAACTGTGACGAATCCCCTTTGAATAGTTGTGAACAAATAAATAGGGTTCATTTGATAAAATAATTACCATCGGCAAAGATTCTTGCTGACCAGATGAGGCATCTACAAGTCTAATTTTGCCTTTATCATTGGCAATCCAATCTTGTCCATTTTCAAATAAATAATCGCCGCCAATCAGATTTTTGACCAAGTTGTCCAATCGTGGCTTTTTTTCATGATATGAAGCGTTGTCAAGATCATCAAATCGGTCATATTCTAGGGTGATTGATTCTCTTGTTTTTTCATAAGTTTTACCAAAAAGCATTAAAAAGTTATCAATCTTTACATCAGAGCCAAGCAAAGAAAAAATACTTTTATCTAAGTTAGCAAAAAATGATCGCCCTGCTGGAATATAAAATACTTCTTCTATATATGGATTTTTATTTACGCTAAATAATGAGTTAGCTAACGTATTTTTTGAAAATGAGATAATTTCAGTCCAGCTTTTTTCCATCAGGTTCTTTTGATTGTCAAAAGCTAATAAAAAAATTGGGTCATAAGTTAACGTTAATGCGTACTTTGGTTTGCTTTTGAACTCGGAATCCAAAAGGCAGTTATTTATTAAAATTGAATAATATTTGTTTGAATACTTGATGCAAAACTCTAGATTTTTCCAGGTGTATTTTGGAAAAATTTTTTCAAATCTGGCTACGGCAAATTTTTTAAACTCTTCTTCTGTTCGCAATCCTAGGTAGACTTCTTGAACTACCGATTGAGGATATTCCTTAAAAAAATAAATCAACTTAGAAATCAAACTTTTCCCTTGCGCTTGCGGGCCGATGAAGAGATTGATTTTCTTAATCTCTATTTCCGCATGTTCAATGGCAAGAAAATTGTCGATGACTAATTTTTCCATGATCGGCTAAGCCTGATGGGGTAATTTATCGTTTCGCAAGGGTTTGTTCAAACTGCGCCAATAACTCCGCAATCGCGGCATTTTTCATTTTCATGGCGGCTTTATTGACGACCAGCCGGGAGCTGATAGCCATGATGAGTTCACGCGGTTCCAGGTCGTTAGCGCGCAAGGTATTGCCGGTATCGACCAGGTCGACGATGCAGTCGGCCAGCCCGACCAGCGGCGCCAATTCCATCGAGCCGTATAATTTGATGATCTCCGCCTGTACGCCCAAGTCTGCAAAGTAACGTTGCGCGGTTTTGACATATTTGGTCGCGACACGGACGCGGCCGGAAATAGCCGGCGCGTCTTTATGGGCGGCGGTCATCAGGCGGCAGCGGGCGATGTTTAAGTCCAGCGGCTCATATAAGCCTTCCGTGCCGTGTTCAAGCAAGACATCCTTGCCGGCTATACCTAAATCGGCGGCGCCGTATTCAACAAAAGTCGGCACATCGGTCGCACGGATAATGACCAGTTGCACATCGGGCCGGGTGGTTTGCAAGATCAATTTGCGGCAAGTGGAGGGGTCGTCAGTCGGGATGATGCCCGCTTCGGCCAGGAAGGGCAGGGCTTCTTCATAAATCCTGCCTTTAGAGACGGCGATTGTTAACATGGTAAACCTTTATTTTGCGACGCGGCGTATCGTCGCGCCCAATTGCGTGAGTTTTTCTTCGATATGGTCATAACCGCGGTCGATATGGTAAATGCGGTCAACCAGGGTGCTGCCTTCTGCGATCAGCGCGGCGATCACCAGGCTGGCCGATGCGCGCAAATCGGTCGCCATGACCGGGGCGCCCGTTAGCCTTTTAATGCCCGTACAGATCGCGGTGTTGGATTCCAGCCTGATGTCCGCACCCATGCGTTGCAGTTCCTGAACATGCATGAAACGGTTTTCAAAAATTGTCTCGGTAATAATGCCGACGCCTTCCGCAATCGTGTTCAGTGCGATAAATTGCGCCTGCATGTCGGTTGGAAATGCGGGGTAGGGCGCGGTGCGTAGCGATACGGCTTTGGGTTTTTTGCCGTGCATGTCCAGTTGAATCCAGTCGTCGCCTGTTGTGATGTCGGCGCCGGCTTCGATGAGTTTATCGAGAACCGCATCGAGAATGCCGGGGCGGGTATTCTTTAGCTTGACTTTGCCGCCGGTAATCGCGGCGGCAACCAGGTAGGTGCCGGTTTCGATGCGGTCAGGCAGGATGTCGTAGTGAATGCTTTCCCGGCCCAGTTTTTCCACGCCTTCTATGATCAGCACGTCGCTGCCTATGCCGGAAATCTTTGCGCCCATTTTGTTCAGGAAATGCGCAAGATCGGTGACTTCAGGTTCTTTTGCGGCATTTTCGATGATGGTTGTGCCTTCCGCGAGGACCGCCGCCATCAATAGGTTTTCCGTACCGGTCACCGTGACCTGCTCCAACACCAGCCGGCAACCTTTCAGGCGGGCGGCTTTAGCATGGATATAGCCGCCTTCGACGGTAATCTCGGCGCCCATTTTCATCATGCCGTTAAGGTGAATGTCGACGGGCCGCGTACCGATCGCGCAGCCGCCCGGTAATGACACATGGGCTTCGCCGAAGCGCGTCAGCAATGGTCCTAACACGAGTATTGAGGCCCGCATGGTTTTGACCAGCTCGTAAGGCGCTTCGTAGCTGGTAATGGTGCTGCTGTCGACTTCGATATTCATTTTTTCATCGACGAGCAGGTGCACGCCCATGCGCCCCAATAACTCCATCGTCGTCGTGATGTCATGCAGGTGCGGGATGTTGCCGACGCTAACCGGGGCTTCGGAAAGCAAGGTCGCCGCCAGGATCGGCAGGGCGGCGTTTTTGGCGCCGGAAATGCGTAGTTCACCGGAAAGTTGTGCGCCGCCGGTAATAATTAATTTATCCATAGTGTGTTATCCATAGTGTGATGTGTTATCCATACAAGGTGTGGAGGTCGCGAGCCAGGCTCAGTCGTCAGGCTGGGCGCTAAAGTAGCTGGTGTCATCAAGGCCGCTGAGTTTGGCTAGGTTAAGCAGTTGCTTAGGGATTTTTTTAAACCGTAATGGCGTCCGTTTGCCGCGGGCATAGCGAATCCATTCAATCATCAACGCCAGCCCCGCGCTGTCCGTATTGGAAACACCGCTTAAGTCCACGGTGATTTCTTTGGCCGAGCTTAAAAAAGCGAGTGATTTTACGGTATCTTTGCCGATAGTTAAAAAAGTTAAATCACCGCCTACGGCAAAACATCCCGCGCCTTCGTCAATGATTTGCAGGCCGGTCATACCCTTACTCACTTTTTTCTTCCGCGGCTTTAAACAGGAATTGCCCGATCGCCTTTTCGAGAATAATAGCCGGCTGCGTAATATCTATTTTATCGTTATTTTTCAGGTAAGACTCCGAGCCGCCCGGCTCCAGGTTAACATATTGTTCGCCTAGGAGTCCTGCAGTAAAAATGCTGGCCGTCGTATCGTCGGGCAAGGTATTGTATTGGCTGTCGATGCTCATCGTGACGACGGATTCGTAGGTTTTGACATCAAAATGGATGTCGCTGACCTGGCCGATCTTAACGCCGGCGGCGGATACCGGGGACTTGACTTTTAAGCCGCCGGAGTTTTCAAAACGCGCGGTAATCGTGTAGCTGTCCCGCTGCGAAAAAGAGCTTAAATTACTGACTTGAAGGCTGAGAAAAAAAAGCCCTGCGATACCCGCGGCGACGAAAAGCCCGACAAATGTATCCTGAGTGCTGGTGTGCTGCATGTTAATTATCTCCAAACATGAGAGCGGTGAGAATAAAATCGAGACCTAAAATGCTAAAGGCGGAATTGACGACGGTGCGCGTGGTAGCCCGGCTTACGCCTTCAGAGGTGGGGATGGCGTCATAACCTTCAAACAAGGCTATCCACGACGTGACAAAGCCGAACACGATGCTTTTGATAACGCCGTTGACAATATCATCCCGGAAATCCAGTTTTGCCTGCATTTGCGACCAGTAAGCGCCTTCGTCAAGGCCCAATAAACCCGAGCCTACGAGCTGTCCGCCGATAATGCCGACCGCGCTGAACAACGCGGCCAGCAAGGGCATCGATAATAAGCCGGCTAAAAAGCGCGGCGAGATGATGCGCTTGATCGGGTCAACCGCCATCATTTCCATGCCGGATAATTGTTCGGTCGCTTTCATCAGGCCGATTTCCGCCGTTAATGCGGAACCCGCGCGGCCTGCGAACAGCAGCGCCGATACCACGGGACCGAGTTCCCTGATCAAGGATGCCGCCACCATAACGCCTAGCGATTCTTCGGCGCCGAAGTCGGACAAGGTGTAATAGCCTTGCAAGCCCAGCACCATGCCGACAAACAAGCCGGAAATAGTGATGATCAGGAAAGACAGGACGCCGACGGAATACAGTTGATTAAGCAGCAAGCGGGGGCGCGGCAATACGCTGAGAATGCCGGACAGCATCTGTAATAAAAAGAAAGTGCCCCGGCCCAGCTTGTTAAAGCTGGTGCGTGTTTGTTTTCCCAGGTTTTGTAAGTTGTGAATCATCTTAGCGGGCCATTAATAACGTTTTCCGGATGACAGCAAATCATCAACATAGTCTTTTGCCGGGTAGTGAAAATGCACGGGACCGTCGGCCGCTCCGGTCATGAATTGCTGGATCCATGCGGATGTCGATTGCTGCATGGCCGCCGGTGTGCCCTGGTCGACAACCCTGCCTTCGGAGATCACATAGATATAATCGGCAATCAGCGATGTTTCATGGACATCGTGAGAGACGATAATGCTGGTGAGTCCCAGCGTATTGTTCAGCGCTTTAATGAGATGCGCCAGGGCGCCCATGGAAATGGGGTCCTGGCCGGTAAACGGCTCATCGTAAAGTATCATCATCGGGTCCAGCGCAATGGCTCTCGCCAGCGCAATACGCCTGGCCATACCGCCGGACAGTTCATTCGGCATCAAATGCCTGGCGCCTCTTAAACCGACCGCCTGCAGTTTCATCAGTACCAATGTGCGGATCATCGATTCGGACAAATGCGTGTGTTCCCGCAAAGGGAAGGCTACATTATCGTACACGCTCATATCCGTTAACAGCGCTCCGCTTTGAAACAGCATGCCGATACGCTTGCGCAGGTTATAGAGTTCGGCCCGGCGCAATTGATGGACATTTTGGCCGTCTACGGTAACCGAGCCTTGTTCAGGAAACAGTTGTCCCCCGATCAATTTCAATAATGTGGTCTTGCCGGTACCGCTAGGACCCATGATGGCGGTAATTTTGCCGCGTTCAAAATCCAGCGAAATGTCATCGAATATTTTCTTGTCGCCACGGGAAAAAGATAAATGTCGAACGGAAACCAAACTGTTCAGGGGAGGGGCGCTATTGTCCATGCACGATCAGGGTTATAGGTTACAGATCTAAATCGGCTATTCTCTACGACTCGTCGTTGTTAAGTCAATCTATTGTCGGACTGAGGCGATTTCCGGCGAAGAATATACCCAACTCGCTAGTCTTTTTGTCCATTTTCTGCGTTGTAAAAATAGTTGCATAGCTCGCTATGCGCCTATTTTTACGCCTTGAAAATGAATAAAAATCC
>Ga0172373_10004113_pt1 | contig 20693 bp, 18 predicted proteins | sample Lak10m_2_FD_114546 | JGI IMG/M metagenome (GOLD analysis project Ga0172373, IMG submission 114546) | Freshwater microbial communities from Kabuno Bay, South-Kivu, Congo - kab_092012_10m | ecosystem: Environmental > Aquatic > Freshwater > Lake | place: Democratic Republic of the Congo...
AACCGATGGTACGGCGACGACTGCGAACCAGTTCCCAGCGAACCGGTTGGTGCCGGAGCATGGCGAAGCGCCGACTCTGGGGCGGCGGTGGTACGGTGGGCGGCGCGTCGAATTGCAGCGCAAGCTGCATATTGGAGGAGGGCGATACCGGGCGGGGCTTGCGTCGAAAAAACTGGAGCACGTTCAGGAGACTTTCGATTCCGGGTCGGAGGCAGCGGGGAGATAACGGTCGGGACTCAGGCGGCGCATTTCAGACTCGATCCACTGCTCGACAGCCTGATTGAGTGCGTCGGGGCTGAGACCCTCGGAGGGGATGGCTGGCCCGATTGATACCGTGATGGTACCGGGACGTTTGATGAAAGCCTTGCGCGGCCAGCATTCACCGGAATTCACTGCGATGGGCACCACGGGAGCGCCCGTGCGTGTGGCAAGCCGGGCACCACCGGATTTGTAGCGACCTTTCGAACCAACCTGCGTTCGGGTGCCCTCGGGGAACATGATGATCCATCGACCCTGGGCAAGCTTGGCCGCGCCTTGTGTGGCGACATGTTCGAAGGCATCGGCGCCACGACCGCGATTGATGTGAATCATGTCGAGCAGCGCGATGCCCCAGCCGAAAAAAGGCAGCCACAACAGTTCGCGTTTGAAGACGAAACAGAGTTCGCGTGGCATGTAGGACGGGTAGAACAGCGTCTCCCAGGCCGACTGATGTTTGGAGAGCAGGATGGCGGGTCCGTCGGGCAGATTGGATTCGCCGCGCACTTCCCAGCGAATGCCCAGAATGGCGCGCGCGGCAATCACCTGCAATCGTGGCCAGACGATGGTGATCCGGTAGCGAAGCGGCCGCGGCAGCGGCGCCATCAGCAGGCAGATGAAAGCCATCGGGACGACTGTCACCGCCTGAAACATCAGAAAGGCGGCAGCCCTCGCCGCGCCTATCGCAGGCGCGGATTGGCTTGATTGAGAAACGGGCTCAGCCAACCGAGAGCCGTGAAATGTCGGCCACCCCGTTCATCAGGGCGTGCAGGCGAGCGAGCAGCGCGAGCCGATTGGCGCGCAGTGCCGGATCGTCGACCATGACCATGACTTCGCCGAAGAATCGATCGACAGAATCGCGAGCCTCGGCGAGCAGAGCGAGTGCAGCGCCATAGTCATGCAGTCCTAGCCGGGCCGAGACCTCAGGCTCGAGTCGGGAAACCGCCTGGCCGAGAGCAATCTCCGCGGGCTCGGTGAGCCTGGCAGGATCGGTAACAGGTGCAGCCTCCGCGCCCGATTTGCGAAGCAGATTGCCGATTCGCTTGTTGGCAGCGGCGAGCGCCTGTGCCTGGGGGAGTTGCGAAAACGCGCGGACCGCTTCAAGTCGATCGGGTACCCGGGCGAGATCTGCCGGGCGCTGCTCCACCACTGCGGCAGTTTCCTGAGCGCTATAGCCCCGCTCACGCAGGTAGCCCGACAGGCGCTCGTGGAAAAAGGTTTCGAGTTCAGCAGGCGCAGGCTTGATGCGATCACCGAAGGCCGCGAATGCGGCTTCGATCAGGGCGGGAAGAGCGAGCGACAGGCGCTTTTCGATCAGGATGCGGATCACCCCGAGCGCATGGCGCCTCAGTGCAAAGGGGTCTTTGTCGCCCGTGGGAAGTTGTCCGATTCCGAACATGCCCGCCAGCGTTTCCAGCTTGTCGGCGAGCGCGAGCAGTGTGCCGCACTCGGTTTGCGGCAGGGCATCGCCCGCAAAGCGTGGTTGATAGTGCTCGACGATGGCCTGGGCAACTTCGGCCGGTTCGCCGTCGTGCAGCGCGTAGTAGCGCCCCATGACCCCCTGGAGTTCAGGAAACTCTCCAACCATCCCGGTGAGGAGGTCGGCTTTGGCAAGCAGGGCGGCACGGTCGATCATTTCAGCGCTGCTGCCCGCCATGCTCGCCAGCGCGCCAGCAATGGCGCGAACGCGCTCGACCCTTTCTGCCTGAGTGCCGAGCTTGGCGTGGTAGACCACCGATCCGAGTTGCGCGACCCGGGCTGCGAGCGGCGCCTTGCGGTCCTGCTCGAAGAAAAAGCGCGCATCGGCCAGACGGGGACGCACCACCCGCTGGTTGCCATCGATGATGGCTGAGGGGTCGTCGACCTCCATGTTGGAGACGATCAGGAACCTGGACAGCAGACGACCCTCTGCGTTGAACAGCGGGAAATACTTCTGGTTGGTGCGCATGGTGAGGATGAGGCACTCCTGCGGCACCTGCAGGAACTGTTCCTCGAACTCACCGACATAGACCACCGGCCACTCAACCAGGGCGGTGACTTCGTCAAGAAGCGGCTGCACCTGAGCGGCCTCGCCCAGGGAAGCGCCGAGCGCCTTGGCACGGGCTTCGAGCGCAAGCCGTATCCGGTCGCGCCGACTCTCGAACGATGCCAGCACCTTGCCGGAGGATTCGAGCGCGGCTTCATAGCCCAATGCATCCTGGACGGTGATGAGGCCTTGAGACAGAAACCGATGGCCTTCTGTGACCCGGCCGGAGGTGAGGCCAAGCGCCTGCGCCTCGATCACATCGGCGCCGTGCAGCACCATGAGGCGATGCGCGGGCCGGACGAAGCTCACGTTGGTGAAGCCATCGGCCAGTTGGTATTGCATCACTTTGGGGATGGGAAGCGCCGTGAGTGCAGCATGGATGATCGCAGTGATGCATTGCGCGAGCGTGTCGCCCGGCGCGGTGCTTCGCCAGTAGAAACATTCCTGTTTGCCATCGCTTGCACGCGAGAGCGCCTCGATGCTTGCGCCCTGACGCTCGGCCCACTTGATGAGGGCCTGCGTGGGGGCACCGCTTGCGTCGAGCCCGACCTTGACCGAAGGCCCCTTCACTTCAACCGATCGTTCCGGCGCGTGGGCGAGGACGCTCGAGAATCGAACCGCGAGGCGGCGCGGTGTGGCAAAACGCTCAACAGAGGTTCCTGCCTCGGCAAGACCCCGTTCAACGAGGGAACCCAGCAGGTTCTGGGCAAAGGCCTCGCTGATTCGCGACAGGGCCTTGGGTGGCAGCTCTTCGGTGAAGAGCTCGATCAGCAGCGGTCGGGTCATGGGTCAGGCCGCTTTCGCTTGCGTCTTGAGCATGGGGAACCCCAGGCGCTCACGCGAGTCGTAGAACGCCTGCGCAACGGCGCGAGCGAGGTTGCGGACACGGCCGATGTAGGCCGCACGTTCGGTGACCGAGATGGCCCCCCGTGCATCGAGCAGATTGAAGGTGTGCGAGCACTTCATGACCATCTCGTAGGCGGGCAGTGCAAGCTGCGCTTCGATGAGCTTGCGCGCCTCGGCCTCGTACTCGCCAAAGTGCCGGAACAGCATGGCCGCGTTGGAATGCTCGAAGTTGTAGGTGGACTGCTCCACCTCGTTCTGATGAAACACATCGCGGTAGAGAATGTCGTCGGTCCAGCGCAGATCGAATACGCTCTCCACGCCCTGGAGATACATGGCCAGGCGCTCAAGGCCGTAGGTGATTTCGCCCGTCACCGGTTGGCACTTGAGCGAGCCCACCTCCTGGAAGTAGGTGAACTGCGTGACCTCCATGCCATTGAGCCAGACCTCCCAGCCCAGTCCCCACGCACCCAGGGTAGGAGATTCCCAATCGTCTTCCACGAAGCGGACGTCATTGGACTTGAGATTGATACCAAGCGCCTCGAGCGATCCCAGATAAAGCTGAAGAATGTTGGGTGGCGAAGGCTTGAGTACCACCTGATACTGGTAGTAGTGCTGAAGCCGGTTGGGGTTATCGCCATACCGGCCGTCTTTGGGGCGGCGCGAGGGCTGCACGTAAGCAGCGCGCCACGGTTCGGGGCCGATGGCGCGCAGAAACGTGGCGGTGTGAAACGTGCCGGCGCCAACTTCCATGTCATAGGGCTGAAGAAGCGCGCAGCCGTGACTGTCCCAGTACTGCTGGAGCCGGAGAATGGTTTGCTGAAAAGTCTGCATGGAGAGGGGCTGCGGTCGCTGCGAAACCCGTGATTCTAGCGGGTCTACTGCGCACGACGGAGGGATCCCCGGGTGCGCGGCTCAATCGCGCGTCAAGGTTGTAGGACTATCGTCGACGCCGCGCAAGAAATGCTGCTGCGGCGATCAGGGCAAGAGCGATGAGCCACGCTGGAGAATTGGCCCAGCGTGCGAAAGGCGTGAGGCCCGCGGCAGGCGCGATCGCGACGTGAAGCGTGCCGAACTGATGGCCAGGCAGTCGCGCAATGACCGTGCCGCGATGGTCGATCGCCGCCGTCACGCCGGTATTGGTTGACCGGAGCATGGGCCGGGCCAGTTCGCGCGATCTCATGCGCGCAATCTGAAGATGCTGTTCCTGGGCGTGCGAATCACCGAACCAGGCAATATTGCTGACGTTGACCAGCACATTTGCGCCCGCCCTGACCTGGCGCGCGAGCTCGTTGCCAAACAGGTCCTCGTAGCAGATGTTGAAGGCAATTGAATGACCCGCGAGGGTCAGCATGGCCTGCTCATCAGGCCCGCGGCCAAAATCGCCGAGCGGGATGTTCATCATCGCCACGAACCAGCGGAACCCCCAGGGTATGAATTCGCCAAACGGCACCAGATGGGTCTTGTCGTAGCGGCTGATGATGGCGCCATCCGGGCCGATCACCGCAACGCTATTGGTCAGACGCTGGGTGCCGTCCTGCGCGGCAAGCGGCATGCCGATCGCCACTCTCGAGCCGGCGGCAATCGATTCCTGGATGCGGTGGGTGATGTCGGGAGGCGTCAGATGCCAGGGAACGGTCCAGGCGGTCTCGGGCAACACGGCAAGCTGCGTCCGGCCCGGCTGCAGTGCGTTGGCATAGGCGCTCATCGCGGCACGGGCGCGGACCGGGTCGAACTTCATGTCCTGCGCGATGTTGCCCTGAACAAGGTCGACGTGAATCGGGGTGGTCGACACGCTGCCCCATTGAGTTTGCCCTGCCAGCCACCCGGCCCCGGCCAGCGCGATTGCGATAACGATCGGTGCCGCGTGCAGGTGTCGGTTGCGAAACGCGCCGAGAAGCGCGAGCGCGGTGAGCGCGGCGCTCAGGCAGGCCATGGCGCCCACGCCGAAGACGCCCACGAATGGTGCGAGTCCAGCAAACGGGCCGTCGGTATGCGCATAACCCGGCGCAAGCCAGGGAAAGCCGGTGAATAGCGACCCGCGCAGCAGTTCTGCCAGGGTGAACGCACCCGACAGTGCACAGGCGAGCGGTGCTGCGTGCAGGGGGCGATTGCGCTGAACGCCGCCGGGTTGGCTGAGCCAGCATGCAAGCCCTGTTGCGGCCGCCGGAAAGATCGAGAGGTAGGCGGAGAAAAGAAAGAGTGCGAGCCCCGCCAGCGGCGCCGGCATGCCGCCATAGCGATGCATGCTGATGAAGAGCCAGCAGACGCCTGCAACAAACCAGCCAAGCCCGAATACAAAGCCGATGGCTGCGGCCCGGCGCACACCATCCTGCGCGGCAATGAGCGCTGCGAGCAGACCAAAGCCCATCCACTGCAGCCACCAGAGGCCTGCTGCAGACAGGCAAAGGGCGTGGATCAGGCCAAGCGCGAGCGCGGTGAGCAGCGCGGGCGTGAAACTGCGCTCAGCGCGCATCGTCCGCGTTGGGTGCGGGTGAGGCGGCGGCGGAACGCTCAACCAGGAAAAGGTGCGCCTGGCGCGCTTCGGCCCTGAGCACCTCGAAGAGCACGCCACCGATGGTGATCTGCTCACCCCGGCGGGGAACGCGCCCCAGGCGATCGGTGACAAGACCGCCAATGGTGTCAAAGCCCTCGTCAGCGATCTCGGTGTGCATCACCTCGTTGACCTGAGCCACCGAGGCGAGCGCACGCACGCGATACCTTGGGCCGCCGGCACCCGGTTCGACCGCGACCACATGATCGGATTCCTCATCGAAATCGAATTCGTCTTCGATGTCGCCGACGATTTGCTCGAGAACGTCTTCAATGGTGATGAGGCCAGCTGATCCGCCGTATTCATCGACCACAATCGCCAGATGGTGCCGGCCGGCGCGAAACTCGTGCAGCAGCACATTGAGTCGCTTGGACTCGGGTACGAAAACCGGGGGCCGGAGCAGATCGCGAATATCGACATCAGAATCGATTTGCAGGCGCAGGAGATCTTTTGCGTGCAGGATGCCAATCACGCGATCCCGATCGCCGTCGACCACGGGGAAGCGCGAGTGCGCCGTCTTGATCACACGCGGCAGAAATTGCTCGGGCGATTCGCGGATGTCGATCACCTCCATCTGAGCACGCTGCACCATGATGTCGCGTACCGACAGTTGCGAAACCTGAAGCACGCCCTCGATCATGGACAAGGCTTCAGCATCGAACAGAAAACGTTCGTGCGCGCGTCGCAGCAGTTCAATCAGCTCGTGTCTATCGTCCGGCGTACGCAGCAGCATCGCGGACAGGCGTTCGATGAAAGTTCTTTTTCGTTCGCCTGCCGGCAGGGGGTCTGACATGGATCAGAACGGTAGTGGTGATCGCCAGAGCATACACCGGCAGCCCACAGCCTTCCATGACAGTCCTACAGGGTCTCGGCGTAAGGGTCGGGGATGCGAAAGCGCCTGAGCGCGAGGGTCTCGAGCGCCTGCATGCGGCGCGCCTCGTCATCCTGCTCATGGTCGTAGCCCTGCGCGTGCAAAACACCATGGATGACCAGGTGTGCAAGACGCCACGCGAGGGGCCAGTTCGCCTGCCGGGCCTGTTGGCGAAGCACGGGCACGCACAGAACGATATCGGCCTGCAGACGCGGTTTCAGCCCGGCCTGCGAAGCAGGACGGGGCCCGGCCAACGCATTGCCGTAGACGAAAGTGAGCACGTCGGGTGCGTAATCGCGCCTGCGAAAATCTGCGTTCAGGGCGCATGCCTCGGCCCGGTTGACGAACCTCAGGGTGAGGTCGGCACTCTCTGCCAGTGCGGAAAGAATCCAGCGCCGCAGCTGAGCGCGCGAAGCGGGTAGCGCCGCGACACCTGAACCGGTCTGAAGCGTCAGCGTGAGCGATGCCGCGGTGGCTCGCGCGCGCTTCCCCACCCGCTTAGCGTTTGGCAGCGGGCGCGTGCTTTTCATACGCCTCGACGATGCGTGCCACCAGCGGATGACGCACCACGTCGGTGCTGTCAAAGTGAGTGAAGGCAATGCCGCGTACGCTCGCCAGCACTCGACGAGCTTCGATGAGACCGGAGGCCTGGCCCTTGGGCAGATCAATCTGTGTGGCATCACCCGTCACCACCGCCTTGGATCCGAACCCGATACGGGTGAGAAACATCTTCATCTGCTCGGGCGTGGTGTTCTGTGCTTCGTCGAGGATGATGAAGGCGTGGTTGAGCGTGCGTCCGCGCATGTAGGCAAGCGGCGCAATTTCTATGGCCTGCTTCTCGAACATACGAGCGGTGCGATCGAATCCGAGCAGGTCATAGAGGGCATCGTAGAGCGGCCGCAGATAAGGGTCGACCTTCTGTGACAGGTCGCCTGGCAAAAAGCCAAGCCTCTCGCCCGCTTCCACCGCAGGCCGGGTGAGAACGATACGTTTGACCGCATCGCGCTCGAGTGCATCGACTGCGCAGGCCACGGCGAGATAAGTCTTGCCGGTTCCGGCGGGACCGATGCCGAAGGTGACGTCGTGCGCAAGAATATTGCGCAGGTACTCGCGCTGCCTGGGCGTGCGGCCCTGCAGATCGCTGCGGCGGGTATGCAGAACCGGTGAGTCATCGGGGCCAGCCGCTTCGGCGCCCGCCCGGGCACGGAGTTCTACCAGCCCAAGTTGAATATCATCAAGTGACAGGCCGCCCGCCGAGCGCTCGTGAAAATGCATGATTGCGTCGCGGGCCTGACGGTTGGCCGCGCTTGCGCCTTCAATGATGAAATGGGCATGGCGGCGACTCACCTGAACGCTGTAGGCCGCGGCAATTTGTGCGAGGTTGGCGTCGAGCGGGCCGCACAGGTTGGCCAGCCGCTGGTTGTCCCCTGTGGAGTCGGCATCCGCAAGATCAAACTCTAGCCTTGCGTCACGCCGCGCGCGTGCCGCAACCGGTGGGCGTTGAGCCTGGGTGTCAGTCATGAATGAGCACATCACCGCGCAGCGAGTGCGGCAGCGCCGTGGTGATCCGGACATCAACAAACTGGCCAAGCAGGCGGTCAGGCCCGGGGAAATTGACGATCCGGTTGTTGGACGTGCGTCCGCTGAGTTCGGTAGCGTCTTTTTTGGCGCGCCCTTCCACCAGCACCCTCTGAACGCTGCCGACCATGGCCGCGCTGATTGCGCGGGCCTGGGTTTCGATTTGCGCCTGAAGACGCTGCAAACGCTCGAGTTTGACTGACTGTGCCGTGTCGTCGGCCAGGTCGGCGGCTGGCGTGCCAGGCCGTGCGCTGAACACAAACGAAAATGACGCATCGAAGCCCACGTCTTCAACGAGTCGCATGGTTTGATCGAAATCGGTCTCGGTTTCGCCAGGAAATCCGACGATGAAATCCGAGGACAGGCAGACCTCCGGGCGAGCTGTCCGCAGCTTCCGGATGATGGATTTGTATTCGATTGCGGTGTAGCCCCGCTTCATGGCGGTAAGAATCCGGTCAGAGCCAGACTGCACCGGCAGATGCACCTGGGTGGCCAGCTTGTCGATGGCGCCGTGAGCGTTGATGAGACGCTGGGAAAACTCGCGTGGATGAGACGTGGTGTAGCGGATGCGCTCGATGCCCGGAATCTCGGCAACATACTCGAGCAGGAGTGCGAAATCGGCCTTCTCGGGCGTGTCGCCCATGGGGCCCAGATAAGCATTGACGTTCTGACCCAGCAGGGTGATTTCCCTCACCCCCTGGTCTGCGAGGCCAGCCACTTCGGTGAGCACATCGTCAAACGGCCGGGAGACTTCCTCGCCGCGCGTATAGGGCACGACACAGAAGCTGCAGTATTTGCTGCAGCCTTCCATGATGGAGACAAAAGCGGTTGCGCCGTCGGTTCGGGCGGGTGGCAGGTGATCGAATTTCTCGATTTCAGGAAAGCTGATATCGACCTGCGAACGCCCGGTCTGAGCGCGTTCGCGAAGGAGTTGCGGCAACCGGTGCAGGGTCTGGGGCCCGAACACCACGTCAACAAACGGCGCCCGCGCCACGATGTTGGCGCCTTCCTGGCTTGCCACGCAGCCGCCAACGCCCACCACCAGGCCGGGCCGCTCGCGCTTGAGCGCGCGCAGACGCCCCAGGTCGGAAAACACCTTTTCCTGGGCTTTTTCGCGAACCGAGCAGGTGTTGAACAGGACGATGTCGGCGTCTTCGAGCCGATCGGTGAGGACAGCGCCTTCGCTTTCGGCGAGCACTTCGGCCATCTTGTCCGAGTCGTACTCGTTCATCTGGCAGCCGAAGGTGCGGATATGGAGTTTGCGTTTCATCTGTGGCATTTTACCGGCGGCTTGCAACGCCAGGCCACAACACCCCGCCAATTCGCCCGGAGTCAGTCAATGAATGAAAAATTTCTGCAGGACAAAGTGGTGCTGGTGACGGGAGCCGGCGGCGGCATCGGCCGGGAGTTGGCGCTGGCTCTGGCAGCCGAAGGCGCCAGCGTGCTGGTCAACGATCTGGGCTCGAGCGTGGGAGGTGAAGGCCAGGATCGATCGCGCGCCCAGGCGGTGGTCGATGAAATTCGCGCAGCCGGCGGCCAGGCAAGCGCCAATGGAGACAGCGTGGCCGACTGGGCCTCGGCACACCGGATGGTTGAGCAGGCGCTGGACACCTTCGGGCGGATCGATGGGGTCATCAACAACGCCGGCATCCTGCGCGACCGGTTCTTTCACAACATGAGCGCCGACGAGTGGCGGGCGGTGGTCGACGTACATTTGAATGGCACGTTTTATGTTTCCCGCGCGGCCGCTCCGCACTTCAAGTCGCAGCAGTCTGGCGCCTATGTCCACATGACGTCCACCTCGGGGCTGATCGGCAACCTGGGTCAGGCCAACTATTCAGCGGCCAAGCTTGGGATCGTGGCGCTGTCAAAGTCGATTGCGCTGGACATGGCGAAGTTTGGTGTCCGATCAAACTGCATCTCGCCGTTTGCCTACAGCCGGATGATCGGCTCCATTCCCACTGATACGCCAGACCAGCAGGCCCGGGTGGAGCGCCTTCAGCGCATGCAGACTCACCAGATTGCGCCGCTCGCGGTGTACCTCTGTGGCGAGGCGGCGCGTGAGGTGAGCGGGCAGATCTTTGCGGTCAGGGCCAACGAGATCTTCCTGATCAGCCAGAACCGGCCAGTTCGAAGCCTTCACAGTGGGGATGGCTGGACCGCACAAAGCATCGCCGAGCGCGCGATGCCGGCGCTTCGGTCGTCGTTTTATCCGCTGGAGCGCTCGCCGGACGTCTTTAGCTGGGATCCGGTTTGATGGCGCACTGTTCCGGGGGCTGGAGACGGCCCTCAAAGCGCTTACTGGCAACGATGCATGATCTGGCTGCCGTTACCGTAAAAGTGCCGTAGCCATTTCGTCTCCTGGCCGAAGAAAGCGAGCAGATCTCGCTCGCCGCCCATCATCTGGGCCCCCACCCAGACCAGCATGCCATCGCCATCGACCTGATCGCGTTTGACGCGAAACCTGGACCCCATGTCAGGATCGCCGCTTCGAAACTGCTTGTGTTTCGGGTCGTAGCTCACCCAGTAGCTTTTGCCCTGATGCTGGCAGGTCATGCGCACTTCCTGCGCGGCTGCGCCAGCGGACATGAGCGCAAGCAGCACAGCGGCCGCCAGCCGCGCCTTCAACAGGTGAAACGCGCGGCCACCGGGGGCGCTGGGGCGGAGCATCGCCGGCTGCTCCCTACTGCGCTGCCATCGACCTGCGGGCAAGGTCCTGTCCCAGCCCAAGAAAGGTCTTGTTGTAGACCGTGACAGCCTTGCCGCCAATGGTGACCGCATAGCGGTTGTTTGCCGGATCGGCGGCCCCTGCCACCGGGAAGCTGACCTGCATGGAGGCGCCGCCCACTTCGACCACGCCATACATTCCGTTCGTTGCGCCTGCACACTCTTGCTGGGGGTCGGGCGTGGCTTTGAAGTAGCGGCAGTAGTGATCGTTCAGGTTGATCCAGCTCCATACCCCCTCTTCGCTGTTGCCGTCGATGGTGCGAACGTCCTCGGCGGTCAGTGTGCTCTTGAGCGGCGCGCCGAAGTCGGCCTTGGCCTGGTTGGTGATGAAGGTTTTAATGCCCGCGTAGAAATTGTCGACGGCGGTCTTGCCGTACTTTCGCTCCGCCTCCCGCATTCCGGCGGTAGCGAGAAGATCCACTTTCACATTCTGGGCCGTGTTGACCCAGTTGACGTTGGTGAACTCGGTGTTGAGCTTGGCGAAAAGAGGGCCGATTACCTGGGTGTTGACATCGCCAGGGTTGGCGGTGCCGACGAAATCGTCGATGCCGTTTTCGGCGCTGCTGCGCTCAAGCGTTGTGAGCCAGGTGACTTCAGGATAGGCGCCGTTGCCAGCTGCGGTGATCTGATAAAGCGACAGCCGCGTGCCGCTGCTTCCGGCGTCAATCACGATGCGATATTCGCCGTTGACCTGGCAGTCGGTGCACCCTGGCTTGCCGTAGCGCTGCAGCAGATAGCCCCGGGTCCAGGTCAGTACCGTTGCGCCATTCTGACTGGAGCTCACCGTTCGGGCGAAGGCCGAACCGTTGCTCCGGAACAGGCCGTTATAGCCGAACAGCATGGTGTTGATGTAGGTTGAATTCGCACACTGGTTACGCTGGAACCGTGAAGACGCGTCCGGGTTTGCGAGCCCTAGCTTGGTGAGCATCGAGCTCCAGGCCGAAGGCCCCGAGCACTGGGCATCGAGCGCCTGCCGAAGTCCGCTGGGCGCGAGGGTGGCATTCCACACCGGATCGAATCCCATCGCGAAATGCGCGCCGTCTATGCCCACGAATGATGCCCTGCTCTGGGTCGTGTCGGGAATGGCGCCACTCGTGGCGACGGCCTCGGTGATCACCCGCTCGTATCGGCTTGAGCACAAGGCGTAGTTGTAGTTTCCGGTTGCACCGAGGGTGCGGTCGGGATCTTTAAGGGCGAGATCAGCCGCCATGCCCGTGGGGTAGCAATGCTCAATGGAAGGCGTGATTGAGTCGCTGCAAGCAGATAGTGCAATGACGAGCGAGCCCAGCAGGGCGGCGAGGAAAGGTTTCATCATGGGTCCCGGTATTGAAAGGCCGATCTGCGGTGGCAGGTCTGCAGTAACAGCATTTGAGCATACCGTTCATCGATTCGCACCTTGCGTACTCACTGCTTGACCTGTCGTAAGGCGCAGCCCCGGCTCGGCGCTAGAGTGCCGCCTCGGCATTCAACCGGGGCCGTTGCAACTGGTAATGGGATCTTCACCGCTGGACCCGCAACTCACGATTCAGGGCGACAGCCCCGCCATCCGCGCGCTACTCAGAACAATTGATCGCGTTGCCGAGTCTGACGCGCCAGTCCTGATCACGGGGGAAACCGGTACCGGCAAGGAACTGGTCGCGCGTGCAATTCACCAGCGGTCGCGCCGCTCTGCAGGGCCGATGATTGCGGTGAACTGCGGCGCCATTGCGCCCACGCTCATGCAGTCTGAGCTGTTCGGTCATGAGCGGCATGCGTTTACGGGCGCGTCCCAGCGCAGGATAGGGAGCGTCGAGGCTGCCCACGGAGGTGCCCTGTTTCTCGATGAGATCGGCGAACTTGCGTTACCGCTGCAGCCTGCGCTCCTGCGCGTCCTTCAGGACCGCAGCATCACCCGATTGGGATCGACCACGCCAGTGGCGATCGACTTCCGGCTGCTTGCCGCGATCCATGTGAATCTCGCGGGAGCTGTTGCGGACGGCCGTTTTCGAGAGGACCTGTATTACCGGATCAATGTGCTGGTGCTCCATGTGCCGCCGCTGCGTGAGCGGGGCGACGATCTGATGCTTCTTGCCAGCCACTTTCTGAGGCGCTTCGGCGCCGAGCGCCGGGGCCCGCCGATACGGGGGTTTTCAGCCGATGCGATGCTTGCCATGCGGCGTCACCGCTGGCCTGGCAATGTGCGCGAGTTGATGAACTGCATTCAGCGCGCAGTCGTGCTCACCGAGGGCGTCTGGATCGATACCCCGGCGCTGGGTATCGCCCCCCAGAACGGTGTGCAAGGGCCGCTCAGCCTTGCGCAGGCGCGAGAGGCGTTCGAGCGTGAACTGGCGGGCAAGCGCGGCGCGATACGCAGCGCTGGACGCTTGCCTACTGCCCGGGAAGCAGGCGCCCGAAAGCCTGGCTCCGGCTTGCGCCCGATGCAATCACGCACAGATTGCCTTCGGCGTTGCACACCTCGGTGTAGCGATGCGCGAACTGCCGCTCGGTCTGTCCGACATGCGCCTCGGCCGCGATCTGCATGAACGGGATCAGCAGCGCGACGAGCGCTGCGAGGACGAGGATCAGGTCGAGAATGAATCGAGGGTGGTTCATGGGTAGGGTGATGGCGGCGCGGGCTTGAACCGGAGTCGCGACGACTATCGATCGCGAAGCCCTGATGCCCGATGATAAATCATGACCCACTTTATGGCTTGGGCGTTGCCGCGCATGTACGGCCGCACCAGACTGGCGCATTTCGGGATGGTGCAGAAATTGCTCCAAGAGCGGTCTTTTTATCCTTCAAAGTCCAAAAGCGCCCGTTAACGGTGCAAAAAGGGGAGAGGCCAAGCATGGATGCGCCAAAACAAAGCATTGACACCCTGTTTATCCTGCTCGGCGCGATCATGGTTCTCGCCATGCATGCGGGATTCGCCTTCCTGGAATTGGGAACTGTCCGGGAAAAAAATCAGGTGAACGCGCTGGTCAAGATTCTGGTTGATTTTTGCGTGTCGGCACTCGCGTACTTCGGCGTGGGCTATCTCATCGCTTACGGCACCAGCCTCATGGTGGATGTCACCACGCTCACCCGCGAGCACGGCTATGAGCTGGTGAAGTTTTTCTTTCTGCTTACTTTTGCAGCGGCGGTGCCTGCCATCGTCTCGGGCGGGATTGCCGAGCGCGCCCGTTTCGTTCCCCAGATGATTGCGACCGCGGTGATCGTCGGCCTGGTCTATCCCGTTTTTGAAGGCGTGGCGTGGAACCAGCAACTCGGCGTTCAGGCCTGGCTCAAAGCCACCACCGGAGAGGAGTTCCATGACTTCGCCGGTTCGGTGGTGGTCCACACGGTTGGCGGCTGGGTTGCGCTGGCTGCAGTGATGCTGCTGGGGGCGCGTAGAAACCGTTATCGCCGCGATGGGGCGCTGGCGGCGCATCCGCCCTCAAGCATTCCGTTTCTCGCGCTGGGCGCCTGGATGCTGATCGTCGGTTGGTTCGGGTTCAATGTGATGAGTGCGCAGACCCTGGAGAAGATATCGGGCCTGGTGGCGGTCAATTCCCTGATGGCGATGGTGGGGGGGACACTGGCCGCACTGGTGGCCGGTCGGAACGACCCCGGGTTCGTGCACAACGGGCCGCTGGCCGGGTTGGTGGCGGTGTGCGCGGGGTCGGACATCATGCATCCCCTGGGCGCACTCGTCACCGGCGCCATCGCGGGCGGCTTGTTCGTGTACGCGTTTTCGCTCACCCAGAACCGCTGGCGTATCGACGATGTGCTCGGCGTCTGGCCGCTTCACGGCTTGTGTGGTGCCTGGGGCGGCGTGGCTGCAGGAATCTTCGGTCAGACCGCTTTAGGAGGCGTAGGGGGCGTGACCCTGTCGGCGCAGCTGGTTGGAACCGGAATTGCCGTCGTCTGGGCGTTCGTCTGCGGGCTGGTGATTTATGGGCTGCTGAAAATGTTCGTGGGTATTCGGCTCGAAGCGGAGGCGGAGTTCGAGGGCGCTGATCTGAGCGTTCACCGCATCAGCGCCACATCCGAACGCCAGTCGAGTTTCTGATCAGCGCAGGCCCGGTCGCGAACCAGCGCGAAGTTCCAGCTGAATGCGGTCGGGCAAGCGCAGTGCTATGACGCGCATTCGGCCAGGGCGAGCGCGGTGACGCTTTTTGCGATCGCGCGCGCCCGGTCGAGATCGATACTGACCGGCCAGCGGTCCTCTGGTGCGTGAAACCAGGGATTGCTGCCAATCAGTGAGAGGTAGCGCCCGCCACGTCGTTCGATTTCATGGGCCTCGCCATTCGCCTTGCCGCCGCTTAGCGCATGGATTGCGTCGCCGGGATAGCCCGCATCCATGAGCCGCTGTCGCATCTGATCGGCGAGCCCTTCAACATTGCTTCGCACGGTCAGAGCCGGCGCTGTGGCGGTGCCGAGGTTGGCGCCCAGATGAAGCACCAGCGCTGATTCGCTTGCGAGCTGGGGTTCGAGTGCGAACGCGTGGTGTGCGCCCAGGTGTCCGAGTTCGTGGCCGCAGGTGGCGAGCCCCACCACTGCACGCTTTCGGGAAGTCGAAGCCGCGAGCGCCTGCAGGCTTTGCACCCAGGCATACACGCCGCCCGCGCGCTCAGCCGTGCTGGTCCACCATGAGGTACGAGGGGTGAGAAGGAGTAGCGGCGGCCCCGCGCCCTGGAGTGCCACGCGCACATTACGTGAACTTGCGGCTTCATATTGTCCTGTGACCGTGACGGTGACCTGCGCGGCCCGCTCGCTTAGCGCCACGACCCCTGGCGCGTCACGCCCGGCAATCTGCAGCACGGGAGGCCCGAAGGGCCGATCACTGTCGTGTGCATTGAGGGGGGCGAGTCCACCCTCGCGCGTGGTGAGTGCGATCACGATGGCGCGGTGGCGGCTCTCGGCTCGGGCCCGCGCAAACGCGTTATCCGGGAGACTTGCCATAGCGGGCTCCATGACCGCGAAGCCGATCTCGGCGTCCGATCCCAGCGGCCCGATTCCGCCTGTGAGGCCTTGCGCTTGCGTGAGTCCGCCATCAAACAGAGGGAGACCTTCAACCGGTGGGTGGCCGTCTTTGCGAAGCGATGATTCACCCGGCAGGAAACGCCTGAAGTGGACATCCTGAAAGACGCTTTGCAGGGTCTGTATGCGGGCGACTTGCCCAGCAAGCCAGGCTGCTGACGCGAGATCGCCCTCTGCGCCCGCGCGCCGCACGCCAAAGCTGTCGTAGTCGGCGAAGAAATTCGCCGCCGGCGCCCGGTCAGTCATTCGGCGCGCACGCCAGAAAGCGCAATCAGATCTTTCAGGCGCTTCAACTCAATCGCCCATTCTTCCCGATAGGCGGCCGGGCTGCTGGACAGTACGATTGAGCCGCCCTCATCAGCGATTCGCTTTCGCAGATCGGCGTCGCGCGTCATCACCTCGGAGAAAGCGCCGGCGATCTTGTCGACGATTGCGCCAGAAAGCCCAGCTGGGCCAACGACCGATGAACCGCTGATCACCACTGGACCACCCTGCAGGGTTTCGGCCAGCGTTGGGACTTCGGGTAGCGCGGTCATTCGCACCGACCCGGCCGACACCAGGATCCGGATTCTGCCGATCTGATGTCTGGGCAGCGCGATATTGCTGATTGCGAACGCAAAATCGACCTCGCCCTGCTCAACGGCCAGCGTGGCCTGGTTGGCGCCTTTGTAGGGAATGTGGATGCCCTCGGCACCGATCAGCTTCAGCATGGCGGCGGCGGCCATGTGAGCGGGCGTGCCGATTCCGCCCGACCCATATCGAAGCGGCTGGTCGCGGGCAGCACGTGCTGCGGCGAACACATCCTGAATGGTTTTCCAGGGCCTGTCGGCGCGGACGCCGAGCACCGCAGGATGTTCGGCGAGCGTCACGATGGGGGTGAAGTCTTTCATGACATCGTAGCCAGGTTCCGCCTGCATGGCGGCGTGGGTGATGGCCGTACCGCCCCCCCACATCAGGGCGTAGCCATCGGGCGCAGTGCGCGCCATGCGCTGGGCGGCAACCAGTCCGCCCGCCCCGGGACGGTTATCAATGACGAATGAGCCACCGAAGGGCGTAGCCGCCCGGGAGGAAATGAGCCGCGCGAGCGTATCGGATGACGATCCGGCTGCAAACGGCACCACCAGACTGACAGGGCGCGACGGGTAGGCCGATTGCTGTGCCCGAACTGCGCAGGGGGAGAGTGCCAGCAGACCCAACGAAAGCGTTAGCTTGCGACGATTCATGGTTCTTCCTTGCTTGATTGATCGATGATTGGAGCACAGTGCCAGATCAGTCGACACGAAGGCGTATGGATGGCGGAATACGGTCAAAGTCTTTGTAGACGCTTCCGTCCTGACCGCTGAAGCGGATGTTGAGAGTTCGTCGGTTGACGACAGGCTCTTTTAAGTGGAGAACGGCGCGGTCATTGACGAACACCGCGGTTGCTTCGACATGCTGATTCCTGGGCGGACGCTCGCCCACCAGTGCGATGACGGTAGAACGAGCAGGCAGTGTTGCCCCCAGCATGGGGTTGACGTTACGCAGTTCGCGGTTGAGCACATCAAGATGCGAAGTGCGGCGCAGCGTGACCTGAGCGCCATCGACCTCAATGAAAATCAGGGGGCGTTGAGATTGCACCAGCTGCTGGGCCTTCGCGGCGGAGACCAGTGGAATTTTCGTCTCAACAACCAGCTTGTCGCCAAACTGTGCCTTGCTCACTTCGATCTTGGAATCGGAGGGCAACCACCGGCGTGCGAGGTCGCTGGCCTGTTGCAGGGTCCCACGTTCGTCTTTGCCCAGCATTGAAAATCGGGCAACCGTGGCGGCTTCGAGCACCTCGCCCTTGTTGGCGGCTTCTATATCGTTGGAATAGACGGTGATTTCGATCTCGTCGGGGGTACATCCCTGTAGAGTCAGACCGCAGACTGTGGCGAGCGATGCGAGCAATAAACGGTGGTGCATGGTGATGCTCCTTGGACGTTTATGGAGTGACAATTCTGCCCCGGAGGTGAGGTAGCGGGTGGAGGGGCCCGATCATTCTGGCCCTAACGGGGCACACCCGGACGTTTTGGACGCGGGCAGCCGGAACGCACCCGACGAATCTCAGTTGGACAGGTGTGCGGCGCACCGACTGCGCGGATGCGCTCGCCCTCTATCCAAACCGCCTCGGCAATGGTGGACTGATCGTCGCAGGTGATGATGGTGCCGTTGTGGAGCAGTCCTCTCATCACCTTTTGTGCTGCCGTGGGATGAGCATTGATTCGTTATCGGATTCGCGTCGTATTTTTGGAATTTGCAGCAAGGACGCGCCTGCCGACGAGGTCTGCTGGCTGAAGTTCCTGTGCGCCTCCTCGACCCCTTTCAAAGCGATCTGTTCTGGTGAATATTGCTGCACCATTTGAGAAGACTTCAGATCACCAAGCCCCCCCTTTGCTGTATCCACCCGACCGCTCAAGAAGTGTTGATAGATCTGATCGGCCCGCTCGGTCTTGCCTGCTCGCAGTCGCTGCAGCAACATGAGTTCACCCAGTTGCCACAGCTTCTGCGCGCCCGGCAACAGCCTTTTCAATGGCGGGGGGCTTTTGAACTGACCGTAGGTGTTGTTCACGACACCGCTAAGAAACCCCTTCGTGGCCTTTGATGTATCGAACAGACTGTTGATCAGCTGGCTCTCCCGGCTCTTGGCCCATGAGTCGAGGTTCTTGATGGGCTCTCCCGAGGCGGTCGTGAGTTGTTTGGATGATTTATTCCGACTTATCTGGTCCAACACGGTCCTGACGTCCTCAAACCCTTTCCTCGCTGCCACGATTTCGGTGTCTTCGTGATCGGTAATCCCAAGACCTGAATCAATCTGGCTGTCTGCCACGCTGGCGCCCTGATCTGAACGCTGGCTCATACGCAATTCTTGCGCCGAGAGAATCTCCACCTGGGGCTCGTCAGGGTCCTGCAAGATCAGGTGCTCCAGCCCTGCCTGCCTGAGCGCTTCATCGAGCTCCGCGCGTAAAGCACTGGCCTGATTGTCTTCGAGCATGAAGCCCTGATTGGCCTCCTGATCGGGGTCCAGGGTGAGCGTGTCCGGCGGCCTGGTTCTGCTTGCGCCGTTGGAGGCCAGCTCTCGGGTCTGGTTTGGCACCCACGGATTGTTCGCAAGCTCAGACCAGACGCTATGGGCTTCCGCAGACCATCCCTGCGATGCGGTCACGTCATCGTTACGCACGAGCGCCATGCGCTCATAGGCCTGCGACAGCAGCTTCAATCGCTCCGCCCGCTGCGGGTAGCGCTTGAGGTAAGCACCGAGGGCGCCTGGGCCGCCATCACTGCCCCAATCTGGAAGCAGTCTGTTGACCCAATCGGTCAGCGTGTCTTCGGTTAGCGTAGTGACTTGTTTCTCGAGATTCGAAATCGTTTGCTGCTCGGCCTTGAGCTGCGCCGGCTCCAGTAGTTCCACTCCGTGTTGTTGCTGCAGGTAGCGAACGAGCCCCTTGAACTCGGCGATTTCGCTGGCGTCATTGCGATTGACGACATTGCCGTACGCGTTCTGCATATCCACTAACGCTTCATCCGGCGATACCTGGTCTGCCTGAAGTCCGTAGAGATTGATCAGCATCTCGAGCTGATCAATCTCGGGAGCCACGGCAGCGCTAACGATATCGTCGCGGTTGGCGGATTCGAGCATGAGATCGCCCAGCAGTTGGCGGGCATGTCTCAGACCGTCCTTGAGGGCGGTCAGGTGTTCCCGTATCTGATCGGGGTCTGGTGGCTCAGCGCTCAGCAAAGCATCGAGTTGACCGAGTTGCGCGTGAGCGTAGCTGCTGAGGTTGGCCCGTATGGTGGCCGCCTCGCTGCGGTTTTGTTCAAGCAGTGCCTGTCCTGCCTCAAGAGATGATTGCAGCATGGCAGCCCGATCGGCCCGAAGCTGCCATGTGATTTCGGGAGTCTTGCTGCGTTCTGCCGCCCGCTTGCCCATCCAGACCTGCATGACCTCATGGGCAGGGGCATCGGCGCTTCCCTGCTGCAGGGCCTGAATCAGCCGCGCTTGAAGCGGACCGCACGCATTCGGTCTGAGACCCTCCTGCAGCGAGGCCTTGATCAGCTGGACGCTCATGCCGGGGCCTGGTGCGTCGAGCAGCCCGCCGGGCTTTAGTTCCTCGGCTACGGTGTTGAACCAGTTGGGCGTCTGGTCGGTATCGGTATCCACGGCGGACACCCGAATGTTTCCGTTCGGTTCGCGTTCGGCAACGAGCGATACCCAATGTCTGTTGTCTATCAACAGTACGGAGGCCAGCGGGCGCCGCTCCCCGGGACTGGCAAAGTGGGCTTGCGTGGCTTCTTTGAAACGCCGCGCCATAAGGGCCGTATCGGCCAGATCTGATTCGGTGTCGCCAGCGCTGCGAAGTTTGTGCAGAGCGAGTCGCCCTTCATCGATCGTATCGTCAAGTTGGGCATCCAGTTCTTCGGCGCTGACCAGACGTCCGTGATCAAGCAGGCGCTGCGGTTCGCGTAACTCCGCGTCGGTGAGTATCACTTTTTGAGCCTGCAGCGCCACGCTGAGTGCAGTCCCGATCTCGCGCCGAAGTTGGCGACCCTCCTCGGTATTGGAAGCGGCAGCCAACATCCTGAGCTGATTCGGCATGCCCCTCGCCGACTCGGGATTGGCGACCAGCTGTTTGGCGAGCGCACTGGCCAGCCGCTCGCGTTCGCTGGCAGAGGCCCCCGCCTCGCCCGAAGACAGCTGGCGAACCAGGTGGTTGGACGCGGCTTGCCGGGTTGCAAGATCGGAATCCTCGTCGGCCAGCCACGCGAGCGCTTCGTCGTTGTTCTGTGGAGGAAAACCCAACGCAAGGCCCGCGTTCACACC
>Ga0172373_10004115_pt1 | contig 20688 bp, 22 predicted proteins | sample Lak10m_2_FD_114546 | JGI IMG/M metagenome (GOLD analysis project Ga0172373, IMG submission 114546) | Freshwater microbial communities from Kabuno Bay, South-Kivu, Congo - kab_092012_10m | ecosystem: Environmental > Aquatic > Freshwater > Lake | place: Democratic Republic of the Congo...
CTTCTTCTAATAGCTCATCATCTATTTCTTTACCACCGATCAAAATATTGACCATACCATCGGTAAAACTACGACGAGTTTTGATTAATCCATCCTTCATACGTCCAAAGAAACCTGTTGATTTGGTTTCTTCTTCCTCTTCTGAAGATACTGATTGATGTTGCTCAGTTATTTCGACGTTAGTAGCTGGTGCAGGTGTTGTCTCAACTGTTGTTTTTACAGCTGGCTCAATAATGGGAACATCGACAGCAGGTAAACTCGGTAATGTGACATCATCATCGCCGATATCAGCATCTATCAAGAATTTATTTTGCATATTCGATTGCTGTTGCATGTCAATTCCTTGAGAATAAAGCAGCTTTTTAAAAAGATGGTCAGTCTAGCATAAATAGATTTTATTTTCCCGACTGCTACAAATCCCTCATTTATAATTAAATTACTTTGATTAAAACTCATTCATCATCGAGCGAAAGTGCAGGATATTCTTGGATACGTGTAGATTCAAATTGAAACGCATTTAATAGTTTTAAATATTCAACCCGACGAATTTTTTGAGCTTGTAAAACATTCAAAGCCATAGCCTGCGTTTTGGGATGGCTAGCTTGTTCAGCCAATTGCATAACCTTCAGATATTGATCCTGATTCACTGGTCGTAGTAAAGCATTAAATGCAAGGATAAAAATGGCTATTAGAATAAATATCACTAAATAGACATTAAACTGATCTAATTTATGCCCTAATTTTAGCTCTAAGATTTTAAGTTTTAAATGTTTAGACAGCATGACTAACCTCAATATTAGAAGTAGTGTATGTGCCTACGTAACTCAGTACAAGACTCACGTTCAATAAGCCGCCAAAATATCGTTTATTGAACGTGATGGTTATAGGTCAACTCACTAATGTACGTACAAAGGCGAAGTAAAGGATAAATGCAATAATCACTAAACTAACAAATATAGCGAACATTCCCACTCCACTTTCTGCATCTGCTGGATGTAAATCATCATCATCTGCTATACGGCGCAGCTCTCCGTTATAAATTTCATAAAAACGATCTTTTTGCTCTGGGCTAAGCGTACTCGCAAAATCATAAACCCTTTTACGCTGAGCTAAACAATAATCACCCAAATGAATTTCTTGATGGAAAATAGCCTCATCAAGTAATTTTCGATGATGGTGTGCCAATTCAATAATTTGATTTTCAGATGGTGGAGCATCGAAGGTTAAACCATCGATTACGTTTGACATGTTATTCTCCTTTTCTATTATTTTCACTTTGATTTTACTTAAAATTATTTGCTAGAAATGTTTAATCGTGTAAGCTTTTATTTACAGAAAGACACTCGATATATTTGACAATTCCATTATTTTTGTCATAATAATTTAACAATTCAAAGTTAAATTAGCTTATATTCAAAGTAAAGTGTCTTTGGATAGAATTTGCGGTAATCATAATTAAAATAAGGAGTTATATATGATTCAACATTTCACACAACACGAACTAGAGCATGTGTATGCAAATGCGGTTAATACCATCCAATCGCAAAAAAACTTTCAAGATGCAGTGAAAGAACTTGAAGAAGTAGCAAAAGCAGGTCATGGTAAAGCAGCATTATTTCTAGCAGAATTGTATTATCAAGGTTTCCGAGTAGAGCGTGATTCACTTAAAGCTCAATACTGGCAAAAGATGGCAACCTTACAAGCATAAAGAGACGTCACCTAGGTGGCGTTTTTTTATGCCTGCAACAAAGATAAAAAGTTATCTTTATCTGAGTTAAAAAATGTAATTTCTTTAGCATCTAAAATTTAATTAGAGCTTACTTTTTTCAATAAATGTGATGCAGATTACGATTTATTGAAATAATTAGAATATTTGCTTACGATTTTGATGAATTGATTAAACATAAATGCAAAGTATATTTCTTATAATAAAACATGAGTTTATAACTATATAAGTTTAAGAATATGTATCGGTTTAACCATTTTCAACCTGTTTCTCGTGAGTTGATGATTAAAATTTCAATCCTAAAAACAATGATGTATTGCGGTGTACTTTGGGGTCTTTATCATCAAGGTTGGGCAATCAAATCTGATCAAGATGGTCACGTATTCCCTTTTTGGCTAAATGGCGTCCAAGCACACCGTTATGCAAAATCACATTGGAAACATTACCAACCACGTAAAATTACACCTAAAGACTTTCACGAATCGTTGCTTCCTACTTTGACCCGATTACAAGTTGAACCTGCTTTATTTAATTCTTCGCACAGAAAATTTAAACTTTCTACTCAACAAATGCAGCACTTTTTCTTTATGCCAAAAGATACTGTAATACCAGCAGTATAAAGCATCTAATCAATGATGACTTTTTAAGCACTTACATTAAAAAGTCATCATCGAAGATAAATTAGGGCTTTGCATTTAAAAAAAATACCGTTAAGTTAAATGAAAATGACAATACAACACAGGTGGATAAATAATGACAATCGTTGCTCAAGTCATCAAGAATAAAGCTGTACAATCTATTTTTACGATTTCACCAAATGCGACTGTACTTGAAGCAATTAAAATCATGGCAGATAAAGGTGTTGGTGCTTTAGTCGTTGCAGAAGATGAAAAAGTGGTTGGAATTTTCTCTGAGCGTGACTATACACGTAAAATCGCCTTGATGGAGCGCTCTTCAAATAATACGCTTGTTTCGGACATTATGACTTCAAAAGTGATTTCTGTAAGCTTAAACAATACAGTTGAAGAATGCTTAAACTTAATGACAGATCGTCATTTACGCCATTTACCTGTCCTAGAGAATGAAAAATTAGTTGGTTTTATTTCAATTGGTGATTTAGTCAAAGCTGCTATGGAAGATCAGCGCGTTTTAATTGAACAGTTACAACAGTATATTTCTGGCTAATTGATTAATATAAAAAAAGGGCAATTTAATTGCCCTTTTTTTATTTACAAAAATCAATCTTTCAAGAAATTCTGAATGGCTGGTACAAGACGCTTAAGTAGATCGTCTGCTTGTTCTTGTGTCATGTTTAATGGAGGAAGTAAACGAACTACTGAACCTGCGGTTACGTTAACAATTAATTTGTATTCATCGCGAGCGATTGCAACAATTTCAGCACAATCTTTAGGTAATTGAATACCAATCATCATACCAAAACCACGAACTTGAACATTCAAATCATTTAAACGCACTTTGAGCTGTTCAACTATGTATGCACCTACTTTAGCAGCATTTTCTACTGCATTTTCATTTTGAAGTGTGTCAATCACTGTGTAAATAACACGTGAACCTAAAACAGTTCCACCATAAGTAGAACCATGACTACCAGCACCCAATAGTCCAACTGCTTTACCTTGAGTCATAACCGCACCAACAGGAAAACCATTTCCTAAACCTTTTGCAGTTGTCATCACATCAGGAACTATGCTGGTGTGTTGGTATGCAAAATATTTACCTGTACGACCATTACCAGTTTGGATTTCATCAAGCATCATCAACCAATTGTGCTGATTACATAATGCGCGAACTTCTTCTAAATAGCTGAAGCCTTGTGGAGCAGTATTGACACCACCTTCACCTTGAATTGGCTCAATCAAGATAGCAACAATGTCTGGATAATTGATCGCAGCTTCTTGGATTGCCTCAACATCACCAAATGGAACTCGAATAAACCCTTCAACTAATGGCGCAAAACCTTCCTGAACTTTTTTATTCCCTGTTGCAGACAAGGTTGCCAAAGTACGACCATGAAAAGATTGTTCAGCAACGATAATTTTAGGATTACTCACACCTTGCTGCGCACCAAATTTACGCGCAATTTTAATTGCACCTTCATTTGACTCAGCACCGCTATTTGAAAAAAAGATTTCTTCCATTCCTGAAACTTCAGCAAGTTTCTGCGCAGCAGCTGTCTGCCAAGGAATTTCAAATAAGTTACTGGTGTGTACTAATGTTGCAGCTTGCTCTGCAATTGCTTCTGCAATCACAGGATGAGCATGACCTAAACCACATACAGCAATACCTGTCAAAGCATCTAAATATTCAGTACCATCTGCTGTGTACAGATACGCCCCTCGTCCTCGAACAAAACTGATCGCTTGGCGACCATAAGTAGCCATAAGATGTGAAGGTTGATCAGGTTGCACAGGAGCAAGAGTGATATTAGTCATAACAAACTCAATCTATCGTTAGTTGTGTTGAAAAAGGTTATATAAGCAAAAACCTGTGTAGATTGAAAGCTTAAACTCACATTTATACAAGAAAAATCTTTAGCAATAGCCCGCAGCTAATTTTTCGGTATATAATTTGGGAAGATTAGTTGAGGATCTATCTATGACGGAACAAGCGCGTGATACAGTAGCGTTAATTCGTGATCAAATTGCGAAACACCCTGTTTTACTTTACATGAAAGGCACTCCACAATTCCCGCAATGTGGTTTTTCAGCTCGTGCAGTTGAAGCACTTAGTCAAATTGGTCGTCCATTTGCCTATGTAAATATCTTAGAAAACCAAGATATTCGTGCAACATTACCTCAAATTGCAAACTGGCCTACTTTCCCACAGTTATGGGTAAATGGTGAGCTTATTGGTGGTAGCGATATCATGCTTGAGATGTTCCAAAATGGTGAATTAAAACCATTAGTTGAGCAATATAGCCCAGCACCTGAAGCATAAGCTTAAAAAGCCAATCTCTTGATTGGCTTTTTTATTACTTACAACTTAAACCGATATAACGAAACATCCCTTCTACGCCCAAATCTGATTTTAAAATAATTACATCATCATATGTTGACTGTGAAATACTAGAAAAGATATTCATATTGGCATCTTCATGAATTTCATCAACAGATTGTGACAAAGTTTCTTCAAAACGATCTGCTATATATTCAAATCCCAAGTCCATAGCGATAAATAACGTATGATCACATGGTTGGATATATTGCTCTTGTTCCCAATCTAGTACAGCTTGTTGACAATATGGGCAGACAATATTTTGAGTTGAATCGGCAATATTAATAAGTTGATAAGACATGATGATAAAGCTTAAGAAATTAAAAACAGTTTAAAAGAATATCCTAATCAAAGCTATTCTCAGCTCAGGAGTATTTAGCACATGGTCTCTATAGAACAAGCTATCGCTTTTGCCGCTACAAAGCATATGGGACAAGTCGATAAGGCGAATGCCCCTTATATATTACATCCTTTACGGGTCATGATGAACGTCTCAACGATTCAGCAAAAAATTGTAGCCGTGTTACATGATGTTCTCGAAGATACTAATACTACTGTAGATGAACTATATGAATTAGGATGTGATAACGATATTGTTGAAGCAATTCTAGCATTGACTAAACTAAAGGGTGAATCTCGAACTGAGGCTGCAAAACGCACCCTTCAAAACCCTATAGCACGTGTTGTGAAAATTGCAGATATCAATGACAATATGGACTTATCGAGGATTCATTCACCTACAGATAAAGATTTTGAACGAATTAAAGAATATCAACTGGTTCGCGATATTTTGACACAAAGTATTTAATCAATCGGTTTATACTAACCTAGAACTTATAAAAGCTGGAGTTTATGGCAGAATGCTAACGGATTTAGATGATTTTTACTGCTTTGCACTGGTTGTAGAACATGGTGGTTTTAGCGCAGCCGAACGTGCAACTGACATCCCAAAATCTAAGCTTAGCCGTAGGGTCTATAATTTAGAAGAACAATTAGGCGTTCGCCTCATTCAACGTAGTTCACGACATTTTGCTGTCACTGATATCGGTATGGATGTCTATAGACACGCACAAGTCATGATGAATGCCGCGCAAGCAGCACATGATGTGGTTAATCACTTAAGTAGCGAACCTCGTGGCGTGATCAAAGTGAGCGTTCCTGTCGACATCGCCCAAAACCAAATGGCCAAAATACTACCTGCTTTTTTGAAGAAATATCCCGAAGTACGCGTGCAAATGATGGTCAGTAACCGTCGTGTTGATGTTATTAATGAAGGTATTGATCTAGCTTTAAGGGTTCGTTCTAAATTAGATGATGACCCCAATCTCGTATTGAGAGAGTTTGAAGCAATAGAACAACGTCTTTTTGCCAGTCAAGCATATCTTAATGAATTTGGACACCTGAATACACCTGAAGAACTGAGCAAACACCGTATTATTAGTATGTCAGAAGATCATCTCGATCAACAATTCTTATTAAGTGGCCCAAATAATCAACAACAAAAAATTAAAGTTAACCCAGTGATTATGGCTTCCAATCTTTTAATGTTGGCACAACTTGCAAGCCAAAATTGCGGTATCGCTTTATTACCAGATAGTATTGCTCAAGATTTTGTAAAATCAGGACAATTAGTAAAAGTATTACCAGAGTGGACTGCACCTCATGGTATTTTTCACGCTGTATATCCATCGAGAAGAGGTTTGCTACCTGCCGTACGTGTATTTATTGATTATCTGGTTGAACAACTAACGATGTGCTCTACAAGAAAAAGGCCTGATTTTTAATCAAGCCTTGATGATTCGAAACCCTTTAAATTGAAGGATAATGTCCAGTTCCATTTGGCCATGGCGTCAATAACTCAAAACCATCATCAGTCACAGCAACCATGTGTTCCCATTGCGCTGACCAAGATTTGTCCTGAGTAACAACCGTCCAACCATCACTCAACTCTTTAACAAATGGTTTCCCAGCATTAACCATGGGTTCAATCGTAAATACCATGCCTTTCTTCAGCACCATACCCTGACCTTTTTGCCCGTAGTGCAAAATGTTTGGCTGTTCATGATATACGCGCCCAATTCCATGACCGCAATACTCTCGGACAATACTATAGCCTTCACGCTGTGCTACAGATTGAATTGCATGACCAATATCACCTAAAGTCGCACCGGGTCTTACAGTATGAATACCAGCAAGCATCGCTTCGTAGGTTGTTTCTACTAATTTTTTTGCTTCGGGAGTAGGTTCACCCACAAAGTACATTCTACTGGTATCACCAAAGTAACCATCTTTGATGACAGCTACATCAATATTTAAAATATCACCTTCTTTTAAAATCTTCTTTGCAGAAGGAATTGCATGACAAACCTCTTCATTGACGGAGATACACGTAGTCTTCGTAAAACCATGGTAGCCAACATTGGCAGGTATCACTTGCAGCGTATTTACAATGTAATCATTACAGATATCATCTAGGTATTCTGTACTTACGCCAGGCTTAATAAACTCGCCTATCATTTCTAAAACTTGTGCCGCTAAACGTCCTGAGATTCTTAACTTCTCAATATCTTGTTCCGTTTTGATGGTCACAGTAGAAGCTCTCATTCGAGATATTCCTTATTAAAAAATAATAAAATCAAAAAATAATGCATAGGCGTTGCATTCATCATTTCTATAGTTTTACGCCTTAGCTTTCAAATGTTCAATCCTTTTATGGACTAACACCAATTAATTGTACATTTAATTTAGATTTTTATCATAATATCATCATGTTTAACCCATTTTTTCACTTTTAAAATCATTTCAAACAATTATGTTTACCAATCCTAATTATATGATTTACAAGCTTTCTTTTTAGTCAAAAATCAATCAATTTTCACATAAAATTAGTTTCAAAAGAGAACATTTTTGGTCTAGAATTCGCACTTTTATTTTAAACCTCCCATTTTATGAATCATCTTCGTACAGGAGATATTATTGCCTTAGGTTTTATGACCTTCGCACTGTTTATTGGTGCAGGTAATATTATTTTCCCACCTATTGTCGCACAACAAGCAGGTGAACATGTTTGGCTTGCTGCTTTTGGTTTTTTAATCACTGCAGTTGGTTTACCAGTGCTTACCATTATGGCTTTATCGCGAATGCAAGGCTCAATCGAGATTATTAGTTCTCCTTTAGGTCGATTTGCTAGCCTTTTATTAACAATTGTTTGTTATCTCTCTGTTGGTCCATTATTCGCTACTCCACGGACTGCGACAGTTTCATATGAAATTGGTTTTGCTCCTTATTTTGGAACTTCGAGTAGTAGTTTATTTATATATAGTGTGATTTATTTTGCTTTAGTGACTGCAGTATCACTCTACCCAAATAAGCTGCTAGACACTGTAGGGCATGTTCTTGCGCCTTTAAAAATTATTGCACTGGCAATTTTAGGTATTGCAGCAATTGTTATTCCGACTGGTTATATCTCACCGCCGATCAACAACTATGTGAGTAGTCCAGTATCTGAAGGCTTTGTTAATGGTTATCTCACCATGGACACGCTTGGTGCATTGGTCTTTGGTATCGTAATTATTCAAGCAATACAATCACGTGGTGTGACAGACTCAAAACTGATAACTAAATATGCAATTATTGCAAGTTTAATTGCAGGTGTTGGACTTACACTCGTATATATTAGCTTATTCAAACTTGGTTTGGGTAGTCATGAAGTTGCTGCAAATGCTGACAATGGCGCTATTATTTTGCATGCATATGTTCAACACGCATTTGGCGACTTAGGTTCTATCTTCCTAACTGGATTAATCTTTTTAGCATGCATGGTGACTGCTATTGGACTAACCTGTGCTTGTGCTGAATACTTTACAGAATTGACTGGTCTACCATATAAATTACTTGTTTTTATCTTGATCGGTTTTTCATTGGTCATTTCGAATCTAGGCTTAACAAAACTTATTGCATTTTCAGTACCAGTGCTTAGTGCTATTTACCCACCAGCTATCGTGGTCATTATGTTGAGTTTTTTCTGGAAATTCTGGAATAAACCATCATTGGTTGTTGGATCAGTTACTACGGTTGCTTTCATTTTCGGAATTATCGAAGCGGTAAAAGCTGCGGGATTCAACGAGTATTTACCAGTTTTCATTCAACATCTACCTTTGAATGAACAAAATTTGGCATGGCTACTTCCATCTCTTATCGTACTGGTGGTAACTACTGCTATTGATCGAATGCGTAAAGAAAAAATTTAAAATGATTTGTCGTTAAAATGATGTTTTACCCAGACATGATTTTAGCTATACAGAAAATGTTCTTTTATCCAACGTTCATTTTTTGTTTACGACAAATCTTTTTAACTGTTAAATTAATGATTTATGGTTTTATTATTTTCTATTTCTAAATGTAAAAATCAACAATATCATAATTAAAAATACTAACAATCACCAAATAAAATAATATTTTCATATATAAATCAATACATTCTAAAATTTATTTTTAAAATAGTCTTTTTACCTATTGAAATCCCTAAAAATAAGCAGTACAACTTTAAATTCAATTCTGACAAAAACGATTAGGTTTCTGTCATCACGACTCAAGGAGGGATGGAGATGTTATCATTACATTTCAACAAGCAAGTCTTCATTAACACTCTGAAGGCAAACGATTCGATCGTATATGCAATCACAACACTCGCACTTATGGCTACGTTGTTATTACAAGGCACAATTAAAGGTAATTTGAAACCTGAATATTTCGCCTATGCACTGATCGTTTCACTAGCCTTTTGTACGTGGGGTATTGTGGACCGAAAGTTTCGACAGATGAGCGCTGAGCGTCAAAAAAACTAATTTACAAAAATGGATGAGTAATCATCCATTTTTTATTGGAAATAAATAATTGTTCCGTAAAGCAATATAGCTGTTGCACCCAGTTCAACCACTATCAAACTAAACATTATAAAACTCATACACCAAGTTGGTAGTGTCCAATGTCCCAATTGATGAGGTTGTTTAAATTGGTTGGTTGTGTCTTTTAAAAAGCCATGGATTATGTAAGTTAGGATCGACATCGAGAAAAAGAACAGATTCGCAACAACGCAAAATAATTTTGTAGTTTCACTTAACATACTGAAATAACTTAAACATGCCAAAATTAAACTGGCACTCGCATATAACAAACTACTACGATGCGCAATATCTACATAATAATGAGCTCTTGATTGTTGAGATCTTCGAATTTGATAATATTTCCAAACGCCTGTTAACATTCCTACCCAAAGAAAAATTCCACTAAAAATTATTGCTAATTCCATTGCTTGGTTAAATTCCACAACTATATCCATTTGATTTGTTTAATTAATAATCTTGATTCTACCTTTATTTGACTTTTTAGTCATTTTTTATATAAGTTTCTTTTTAGAACTTGTGTAAAGTAATTAGAGATAGTATTGAGTTCTCCGTTATGAATACCTATGAATCTTTTTGGATCAGCTGTAAAGATGGTTATCAACTTTCAGCTCGATACTACGCTTCTGAAAATAATACAAAACAGTTTCCAATTCTGGTTTGTCCAGCAACTGGCATTACTCAGAACTTTTACAATTCATTTGCACAATGGCTGAATCAACAAGGTTATCAAGTTCTCACCTTTGATTTCAGAGGAATTGGTGAATCATTACATGGCAAATTAAAAGATTCTACAGCAAGTATTGATGATTGGGGTTTATTGGATATACCAGCCGCAATTGACTCACTAATCAACAAAACCCACGCACAACAGGTGATTATTATTGGTCATAGTGCTGGCGGGCAGTTGCTTGGTATCAACCCTTCTTATGAAAAAGTTGCCAAGGTATTAGCTATTGCGGGTTCTACAGGTCACATCAAAGGTCTAAAGGGAAAAACTAAGTTATTAGCTCCTGTTATGTTCAACATTATTTTCCCTGTTTCAAGTTTATTTAAAGGATACGGTGCGACACAATTCATCGGCATGGGTGAAAACCTACCGAAAAATGTTGCAAGACAATGGGCTGAGTTTTGTAGTAAACCTGGTTATGTAATGAATACGATTGGTAAAACTATTTTTAATGACTATCATCAGCAGATTAAGTGCCCTATCGTTTCGTTTTGGGCTACAGACGATGAAATCGCCACAGAAGCGAATGTCAAAGATTTATTACGACTGTATCCAAACGCTGAAACCAAACTAGTTCAACTTGATCCACAGAAACATGGTTTTAATGAGATCGGGCATATGTCGATGTTTAAAAAGAGCCATAAGCAACTATGGTCAATCATTGAAAAAGAAATCAACGTCTAATAAATAAGTACCCTCTTCACTTTACGCATCTAAATATGTAATCCTGTTTAGATGCGTCTTTTTAATAACATCAAATTCCACCTTTCATCATTCCAAAATTAATTAATCAAACTAAATTGACCGCCAAATTTATTAAATTTTCTACATCTGTATATTTTATTGATCAAAAAACAGCATAAAAATGTGATAAAGAATGTATTAATTCATCTTTTTAAATTATTTATTCTAGTTATTTTTTAACCATATGTTTAACCCAATTATCTGTATTTGATAGTATTTATTATATAAATATATTGATTTCTATATTTTATGACATTTGAGACAGAAGTTTTTGCCTTTAAAGTCACGTCAAATATTGTATTTATTTTCTACAATAGCAATGTTCTTGAGATAGACTGATTTATAGAAAAACTGTCTATCTGAAAGAGTGTGTAGAATAGATAAAACCATCATAAATAACATTTTTATATGTTTTTTCGATGATTTTTTATTCAAAATAAAGATAGCTGTAGAGCTTCTTTAAGGAAGATTTGTTATAAATGAAATGGTGGAAAATTCAATCAATCTTGGATTTTTCAACAAGTCGTGAAGACACTTCATGGAATTCAAGAGTTGGTTAACCAATTCACAGTAACAAGCATAGGAAATAAGTAAATGCCTAAAAAATATGCGCGTTTTTTACCTACAGCCGAATCATTTAACTTAGAAGATTTTCCATATTACTGGATTTCTCAAGTAAATGCTCAGTACGTTCAAAACATCGACAACGTACTTAAAAAGTATGGTTTAGACAATTCTCGCCGTCGTATTTTACTTGCATTGAATGTAAAACCTCATGCCAGCGTATCAGAACTATCAGATATGGTCATTTCAAAGATGTCTACGACCACTAAAATCGTTTATCGCCTGAAAGATGAAGGCTATATCGAAACTTACTCTTGCAAAGAAGATGGTCGTATTACGCGAGTTTTTCTGACAGACAAAGGTAAAGAAATGATTGTTAAAATTAATGACCTGACTTCAGTCATTTTAGAACAATCTTTCGATGGTTTAACTCCATTGCAAATAGAAAAAACAATGGAAATCTTAAAACATATGTTTAAGAATTTATCACGTTGATTTAATCAAATTTAAAAAAGCTTCCTATAAAGGAAGCTTTTTTATTTTCGAATCTAAAATAAATCAAACATATTGAGCTAGGGTGTGATTTTCTCAATTTTGGGTTTTGGTACATGTAAACATTCAAACTCCTCTACAGGAAAACCATTCATAAAATTAATTAATTGATACGGCTGTTTTAATGTTAACCACTCATCTAATTGTTCATGAGGAATAACTACAACTGATCTTTTAACATCACCAGGTTCATGGAAATCCTTCATCATCGGATGATCTATAGCGTCCATGGTTAACATCGCCGATGAACGAATTATTTTGTCATTTAATTTTCTAATCTGATAAAGTGCAGCAATATAAAATGCCCGTCCATCTTTACGCTTTACAGCCCAGCGTTGTGGTTTGTTATCTGTATATTTGCTTTCATAAAACTCAGTTACAGGGATTACGCCAAACTTACATTTGTTGGCAGATTCTTGAAAACTTGGTTTCTGAAAAATAGTTTCGTGACGTGCATTATAAGTATGTTTTGAAATATTAAGATCTTCTGCCCATTTAGGTACTAAACCAAACAGAACTTCCCTCCACTCCAAACCTTGTTCAGATTTAAACAATAATGGAGTTTTATAACTTGGATAAACCTCTTCTTCATAGGCAAAAGATACAAGCGGCAATTCAAGTTGCTTTACTTGCTCCAGTGTGATGGGTTTAAAGTTAGCACACATAAAAAATGATCTTCAAAATAATAAAAGCCTCCGAAGAGGCTTTTATTTTAGATGAAATTAATCACCTGTATAACCTTTAAGTTTTAAACGTGCAGCATGTAACAATGGCTCTGTATAACCAGATGGTTGCACAGCGCCTTTGAAAATTAAATCAGAAGCTGCTTGGAAAGCGATACCATCAAAGTTTGGTGCCATTGGCGTATAAAGTGGATCATTCGCATTTTGTTGATCTACAATTACAGCCATACGTTTCAATACCTCTTCAACTTGTTCACGCGTTACGATACTGTGACGTAACCAGTTTGCAACATGTTGAGAAGAAATACGTAATGTTGCACGGTCTTCCATCAAACCAACGTTGTTGATATCTGGAACTTTAGAACATCCAACACCTAAATCAACCCAACGAACAACATAACCCAAGATACCTTGACAGTTATTTTCAAGTTCGTTGTTTAGTTCTTCTGCTGTCCAGTTAGTTTCTGTAGCAAAAGGAGGTGTTAACAAATCATCTAAAGTCAACATGTCTTGAGATTCTAATTCATCTTGACGAGCTTTTACATTGATTTGGTGATAATGCATTGCGTGAAGTACCGCACCTGTTGGTGATGGAACCCATGCACATGATGCACCCGCATTTGGATGTGCTGTCTTAGTCGCCAACATGTCTTTCATGCTGTCAGGTTTTGGCCACATACCTTTACCGATCTGTGCTTTACCTTGTAAACCGCACTCTAAACCAATTGCAACATTACGATTTTCGTAAGCAGCAATCCATTTTTGAGTTTTAACAGCTTCTTTACGAACAACTGGTGCAGCTTCCATAGAAGTATGGATTTCATCACCCGTACGATCCATAAAACCTGTGTTAATGAAAATTGTACGGTCTTTTGCAGCTGCGATACAGTTTTTCAAGTTTACAGATGTACGACGCTCTTCATCCATAATACCGATTTTAAGTGTTTTAGCAGGCAAACCAAGAGCTTGTTCAGCGCGTTCAAACAACTCAACCGCAAATGCAACTTCTTCTGGACCATGCATTTTTGGTTTAACGATATACATCGAACCTTTACGAGAGTTATGGTTTTCGTTTTCACCACGGATATCTACAATACTTAGTAACGGAGTTACTAAAGCATCCATAATACCTTCGAAAACTTCTTCACCTTCAACAAGGATGGCTGGGTTTGTCATCAAGTGACCAACGTTACGAAGAAGCATCAATGAACGACCATGTAAAGTTGTCGTTCCACCGATCAAGTTTTTAACAGTACGATCTTTATTAAGAGCACGAGTAACTGTTTTACCGTTCTTCTCGATTGATTCTTGTAAATCACCCTTCATTAAGCCTAACCAGTTACGGTAGCCTTCTACTTTTTCTTCAGCATCAACAGCTGCTACAGAATCTTCCAAATCTTGAATAGTTGTAATTGCTGCTTCAAGTGTTAAATCTTTAACGCCTGCTGCATCAGTTTTACCAATCGGGCTATTCGCATCGATATCGATAATTACGTGCAAGCCATTGTTTAATAAAACAACCTCTGTAGGGTTTTCTGCTTCACCATTAAAGCCAACGAATTGTGACTCATGAGCTAAAGAAGTAGTAGAACCATCTTTCAAAGTAACAACTAAACGGTTATGTTCAATTGCGTATTTAGTCGCATCAGCATGTGAACCTTGTGCCAATGGGAAAGTTTGATTTAAGAAATCTTTAGCAAAAGCAATAACTTTGTCGCCACGAACAGGGTTATAACCCTTGCCTTTTTCAGCGCCGTTTTCTTCAGAAATTACATCAGTACCATAAAGTGCATCGTATAATGAACCCCAACGTGCATTTGCAGCATTTAAGCAATAACGTGCATTACGTACAGGTACAACAAGCTGTGGACCAGCTAATAATGCGATTTCTTCATCAACATTTTCAGTTGTAACTTTGAAGTCTTCAACTTCAGGAACAAGATAACCAATTTCAGTTAAGAATGCCTTATAAGCATTTAACTCAAATTTATTATTGCGGTGCCATTCATCAATTTTAGCTTGTAGCTCTTCACGCTTCGCTAATAATGCTTTGTTCTTAGGGCTAAGATCGACAACGACTTGCTCGAAATTTTTCCAGTAAGTTTCACTATCTAAACCAGAACCTGGTAAAGCTTCATTTTCGATGAAATCGTAAAGTTCTTTAGCAATCGCTAGCTTGCCTTTTTGAATACGTACAGTCATTGTCTTTCCTGATGGTGCTAACTTTTTATAACAAGAATCCTAGTATACTGATTTATACTAGCCTGAATAGTAATATCACATTCCTAAATAGTAAGCATTTTCTCAATTAGAAGTATTGACAACTACGAGATTTAGTAAATCAAAACTTTAAATTAAAATTTTACTTATTCTATTGGGATGTAATGATCTCACAGTCTTAAAAACACATTTAGTTATAACAAAAATCAACCAAGAATAAAGCTTTCTCAGTATCAAAATATAAAAAAAAGCATTCCGAAGAATGCCTTTATAAATTATGAAGTTTTAGCCATATCAATTTGGCGATGTTCAGAGTGCAGATATGCATCTGATTGCATTTCTAACAATCTGGAACGTGTACGTTCAATTTCAAATGCTAATTTAGATCCTTCATATAACTCAATAATCGAATCTTCTGAAGTAATCAATAATTTAACGCCTCTGTCATAGAATTCATCGACCAAATAAATAAAGCGACGAGTTCCTTCCGAAAGGAAATCTGTTAAATGTGGAACATTACTAACTAACACAGTGTTGTAGATATTTGCGATTTCAATAAAATCAGCGGGGCTTCTCGGTTTAAAACATAATTCTGAGAATTCACACCATAAAACATCTTCTGTATGCCCGAGTGTTTCAACTACACGATTATTAATCATAATCGGTGAGTTTGACTTCACTTGAGTCTGAGTTAATGCATTGAAACGCTCTAACATCCATACTTGAGCATCAGCACTCAATGGATATTTAAACAATTGAGCTTGCTTCAATACACGTAGTCTGTAATCAATTCCTGCATCAACATTTAATACTGTGCAATTTTTTTGTACACATTCAATCGTTGGCATGAAACGGTCACGATGGATACCATTTTTATATAAGCCTTCGGGTGCAATATTTGAAGTTGCAACCAGTGTGATACCACGTTCAAATAGTTTTTGAAACAAATCACTCAGGATCATGGCATCCGTAACATTCGATACAAAAAACTCATCAAAACAAATTACAACAGCATCTTTATAAATCTGATCTGCAACCATATCCAAAGGATTGCGCTGACCAGAAAGTTTATTTAACTCTTTATGCACGTGCTGCATAAAGTGATGAAAATGCAGACGTATCTTGCGGCGGAAAGGCACAGATTCATAGAATTGATCCATCAACCATGTCTTACCACGACCAACACCTCCCCACATATAAACACCTTTTGGGTATGTTTGTCTGCGGAAACGTCGAAATGCTTTTTTTGAAGCTTTATAGCGAGTGAGTAACTCTTTCCATACTCGATCTAACTCTTGCACTGCCTGCGCTTGAGCTTCATCAGGCATAAATTGCCCTGACTCAAGAGCTTGAGCATAGCGCTCAGCAGGCGATGTTGGTGTATATGCAGTGCTATGTGAGTCTGGTTTAGAATTTAACATAAGGCGTTATTGCAATTTTAATTGGTGAAAATTATATCGAACATTGAGTTCAAAGACATTAGATTTTAGGCTTAATTATCATAGAGTTTAAACATCATAATGTACCATTTTTAAGCATTTAGTTTTTTCGATGATATTGTCGAGGACTTCGTCCAAACCAACGTTTAAATGCATGGTTAAAGGCTGCTGGCTCTGAATATCCCAACATTTCTGCAACCTGCTCGATCGAATAGGCACTATTTTCTATAAATTTAATGGCTTTTTGTTTAATTAATCGCTCTCTAATTTCTTTATAACTGGTTTGTAGCTGTTGCAGTTGATGCCTTAATGTTCGTTCAGGAATATTGAGTGCGCATGCTGTTTCTGACATCGTGGGAATTACACCATTTTGCATTTCAAGATACCCTTCTACGTACTCTACAATTGTTAAAATACCATCAGAGCTTTTTTCGAATTTCTCGATATCTTGTAAGCACTTTTCCTCATAAATTCGATAAGTTAATACATCTGCTGAAGGTACTTTTATGTCTAGAATTTCTACGCCATGCATAATAAATGCCGCTTGATGACATCCAAACTTAACATCATGTCCATAATAAGCTTGGTAAGCCTCAGTCCATCGCATATCTTTAGGATGTTCAAAAGGTAATTCAATCTGGATTTTAGGGATGTCTAATCCCATCATTTTAAAAATATCTTGCAGGAATTTATATGTACCAGAAATCTCACATTGAGCACGCAACTGCCCCAAATGAGTATTCAAATCTATTGGTGTATAAAACAAATAAATTTTATTATCGGTAATATTTAGCTGTAGCGAACCAAACAAATGTGTAAGTTTCTGAAAGCGTATACCGTTCAAAAGTGCTTTATGTAAGCTTTCACTGGTGACTAGTAACATCAAAAAAGGACCGTAACCAGCTAATGCATAGTGCTGACCTATTTCGAGACCTTGTTCTGGGGATATATCCTCGCTAATATGTTTTAAGATATCCCATTCGATTTCGTCTGGAATTATTGTACTTGGATCTAAAGCGTCAGCATGTATTCCCATATTTGCCAAACGTGCGTCTACATCTATCCCAACATGTCGCATGCCTTGAATTAAATACATCAATCCGAGGATAGATCGCTTCATAATCCCAATTACTATTCACAAAACTTTAATGTTTTACTCGAAATATACAAATAAGTGTATTGCCGAAATGATCAAGTTTTGCGTCTGTACAATCATATTTAATCTCACCAAAACATTTAAACTTGCACAAAATTTAGATGTGTAGGGCGTGGACTATGCGTGATCAAACCAAAGATGCCATTCAAAAAACAAAAGTTGCAATTATCGGTGCAGGTTTTGGTGGTTTAGCAATGAGTATTCGACTATTACAAAGCCAAATCAATGATTTTGTAATATTAGAAAAAACCAACGATGTTGGTGGTACATGGCGAGAGAACCAATATCCAGGGGCAGCTTGTGATGTTCAATCACACATGTATTCTCTATCGTTTGCGCCTAAAACAGATTGGTCAAAGCGTTATGCTGAGGCTGATGAGATTTTTGATTATATTCAAGAAATCACAACTCAATACAAGCTAAGAGACTATTGTAAGTTCAATCATGAAGTTACCAATGCTACATTTGATGAAAATCGTAATGTTTGGACTTTAAAATTTAAAGACCAACCTACACTTGAAGCTCAATTTGTAATTTTCGCATCTGGCCCATTACATGTTCCACAAATTCCACATTTAAAAGGAATTGAAAACTTCAAAGGTAAAGTTTTCCACTCTTCTCAGTGGGATCACAATTATGATTTGAACGGTAAATCTGTAGCTTCAATTGGCACTGGTGGAAGTGCGATTCAGTATATTCCTGAAATTGCAAAAGATGTTAAACAGCTTTATGTGTTCCAACGTACAGCAGCTTGGGTGATTCCACGTGATGAACGTAAATACTCTCAACTAAGCAAATCTTTATTCAAAGCATCAAATATCTATCGTCAAATTCATCGTAGTCGTTTGTATTGGACAAATGAGTCACGAGTTGTGCCAATTGTACAACCACAAATCATGAAATATGGTCAAAAGCTTGCTGAAGCCTTTATCCGCTTCCAAGTAAAAGACAAAGAACTCACTAAAAAACTTACTCCAGATTTCGTAATGGGCTGTAAGCGAATTCTAATCTCAAATAAATATTTCCCTACATTCAATCGTAAAAATGTTGAGCTAGTCACTGAAGGCGTTCAAGAAATTACAGCGAATGGAATCGTGACTAAAGATGGCAAAGAGCGTCAAATCGACTGTCTGATTTATGGTACTGGATTTATTACTGATCCACGTATCTATCTCAAACACTTTGATTGCTTTGGTCGTAACGGTATTGAGCTGAAACAAGCTTGGAAAGATGGTGCAGAAAGCTATTATGGTATTGCAACCAAGAATTTCCCTAATTTATTCCAATTATTAGGTCCGAATACAATCCTTGGTCACAACTCTGTAATTTTTATGATTGAGTCACAAGTAAATTATATTTTACAGTTAATTCAAACTGTTGATAGCACTAAAACTCAAGCTGTTGAAGTTAAGCATGCTGTTCAAGATCAATTTAACGATCGCGTACAAGAGCAGTTAAAAGGCACTGTTTGGCAAGCCGGCGGATGCAGTAGTTGGTATCAAGCTGCTGATGGAAAGAATTTCTCATTATGGCCGACGTACACTTGGAAATATTGGTTAGAGACTCGCAAAGTAAATGTTGCTGACTATAATTTCCTTAATAACTCAGCAATTACGAAAACAAATGCAGCGTAGTCAATAATTCTTCATAATAAGCAGGTTATTCGTAACCTGCTTTTTTTATGCAATCTGTCATTTTAATTTTTCAAATTTTTATTGCAATTAGCTTAGGCTATTTTATTGCACCAAGACTTTCTAAAAATTTGAACAATCTCATTTTTAAAATTCTTCCATATTTTTCATATGTGTTATTGGTCAGTGTTGCTTTTGAATTGACACAAGCACTCAACCATATTGACAACCCGACCACAATCCTCCCTCCTGCACTTTTAATAGCTTTTACCACCTCTATTTTCGCATTTGGTATTTGTTTAATTACATATAAGCTTATTGATCGGCAAAGCGTACAAGGCAAAATTTCATTTAATCTTTTTTTTAACGCCTTAAAAAATATAGCGAAAGCTTTTTTAGCATTAGGAATTGGTATTCTTTTAGGGCTAATAATTAACCATAACAATATACCGTTTACATTTAATAGCTGGTATCTACTTTTAGTTTTTATCTTTTTAATCGGCATCGAACTCGCACATACACAGTTTGATCGTAGTTGGTTAAGTTGGAAAATACTCTTAGTACCATTTGCTGCATTTGTAGGTTCATGCTTGGCGTCTATATTAAATTATTATCTTTTACCTAAAGCCTTTAAGTTAAATGAAGTTTTAGCTTTATCACAGGGTTATGGCTGGTATTCAATGTCTAGCATTCTATTTACTGAATTGCATTCTGCAAAGTATGGAGGGATTGCCTTACTCACTGATTTATTCCGTGAAATTTTTGCAATTTTATTAATGTATTGCTTAGGTTGGCGTTTTCCTCGTTCCGCGATATCGAGTGCAGGTGCAACATCTATGGATGTCACTTTGGCTATGGTCAAGCAATCATGCGGGACTCATTACGTACCACACGCAATGATGAGCGGGCTAATATTATCTTTATTAGCTCCACTCTTGATCAGCTTATTTCTGAATCTAAAAATCTAATTTATTGAATTAGATGGAAGCTAAAATAGATTTTAACATTTCAGTTGGTTGAGCCGCCTTGGTAATTGGACGGCCAATTACTAAATGAGTAGATCCATCAAGCATCGCTTGCTTAGGTGTTACGATTCGTTTTTGATCATCTGCATTTGTACCTTCAGGTCGAATACCAGGTGTAACTAAAGCAAAATCTTGACCCAGCATTTCACGAAGAATTTTAGCTTCTTGAGCTGAACAAACCACTCCATCCAAACCACTATCTTTAGTAAGCTTTGCTAGACGTTTTACATGATCAACAGGTTCGACATCTAAACCGATATCAAACAAATCTTCTCTACCCATAGATGTAAGAACAGTCA
>Ga0172373_10004116_pt1 | contig 20687 bp, 8 predicted proteins | sample Lak10m_2_FD_114546 | JGI IMG/M metagenome (GOLD analysis project Ga0172373, IMG submission 114546) | Freshwater microbial communities from Kabuno Bay, South-Kivu, Congo - kab_092012_10m | ecosystem: Environmental > Aquatic > Freshwater > Lake | place: Democratic Republic of the Congo: South-Kivu...
ATAAAAAATGAAAAATTATTTATCTTTGATAAATAATTTTTGCATAGAAAAAATACAAGTATTTTTTCTATGCTCATTAAATATACTCATTTTTAAATAAATAATTATTACTTACTAATTATATGAATTAATTAAATATTATTTTTTAAATATAATTAATATTTTTTATAAAATAAATATGTCACACCAGTATTTTTTATAAAATTTTTGATAATTTTTATAAAAATAGGTGTATAAAAAATTCTAATATGAAATTAAATTAATAATATTTTTAAATGTTTTTAAATATTTTTTATTAGATTTCCGAATATAGGGTTAATATTAGCAACTCTAATAAAAAAATTTTGCTGATAGTTCCTATATTAGATTATATTTTTTTTAAAATTAATTTAATTTTAATTGAAAAAACCATTGAAGGTTCTAAATTATTTAATTTTTAAATAAGGGTAATATTTCCGCAGTCCAATAAATTTTATTTTTCATGAAAAATAAAATTTTTGATAATTTTTATGAAAATGAGTGTAATAATATTTTAAAGAAAATAATTAAATATAAAGATGAAAGATAATATTTATTTAAAATAAGGTAAATGTTAATATTAAATATTATTTAAAAAATACTTTACAAAATTTATAATTATTATTTTCAAAATAAAAAAATCTATTTAATATTATATAATGTATAAATATATTAATCTAGTTATTGCTATTTCAGCAGGTTTAATAAATATGATTTTGTCTTCAATTATACCTTGTTTTATTGGAAAAACAAATATACCATTTTTTGTTAATCTCAAAAAAGTATTTACAAATAATAGAGAATTAATATTAACTAGTAGTTTAATTGTTGCTTTATTAGCATATTTAGCATTGGAATTTACTTTTAAAACACCAATTTTAAATTATTTAACTGAATTAAATCCTCCTAAAAATTATGATAATATTGACTTTATAATTGTGGAACGTTAAAAAATCATATAAATTATATAAATTTATACGATTTATTATTTTTACTTTTTCTAGCATATTATAATGTCAGGAAAATTAGATAATATGCTAATTTCGCAATATAAATCTATTTTTGGTCTTCAAGGTTTATCATCAGGAACTAATTATACTATTTTTTTAAAAAATGCAACATTTAATAATAAATTGAAAGTATCTGGTACAAGTACAATTAGTGGAAATGTAACTATGATGTCTAACTTGAATATATCTAATACATCAATAATTGAAGGAAATATTTATAGTAATAATTTATATACTTATATTTTTAATAATAATACATCTACTTTATTGTCTAATATATATATAACAAATAATTCATATCTTAATAATACAACTATTTTATCAAATTTATATGTAAATAATTCACTCATAAATAATAATCTATTTGCAAATAATTTATATGTTTCAAATAATTCTATAATTAATGGTAATATAAGTATTTTATCAAATTTGAATATTATTAATTGTCAATTATCAAATATAAATATATCAAAAAATATAAATGTTTCTAATAATTCAATATTAAATAATAATGCAACTTTTAAAAATTTAAATGTATCTGGTTATACTTTTATTAATAATGGAACTTTTTCAAATAATTTATTAATTTCCGGTTCAACATTTATAAATAATAATTTAATTTCAAATAATCTAAATGTTAAAAATAATTTAACTGTAAATAATCCTGTATCATTATATAATTTATATATATCTAATACATCTATATTTCAATCTAACGTAACATGTAATTCACTATTTATAAGTGGTACTACTGTAATTAATAATAATGTGAGTTTAAACTCATTCCTTTATGTAAATGGATCTACACTAATTAATAATAATTTACAAATAAATAATAATTTAAATATTACAAATACTGCTATATTACAAAATATAACATGTTTTTCTAATTTATATGTTTCTGGTAATTCAGTATTTAATAATTCTGTTATTTTAAATAATAATGCAACAATTATATCAAATTTAAATATTATTGGTACAACAAATATTTCATCAACTGTGAATATTTCTACACTAGTCAGTTTATTACCTGAATATTCAGATAATTATTCTGCATTAATAAATAATATTCCTATATGGGGTCTATATAGAACTGGCGATATCGTTAAAGTTAGATTAGGCGAAGATCTTCCTATAATATCAATAATTGGTGCTACTACTTTATCATTGAATATAGGCAGTACTTATACTGATCCTGGCATAGTAGCTACATCTGCATATAATGATATATTAAATCCATATGTTAGTTCTATTAAAAATACTAGTAATAGTGAATTATTATCATCTTCCATAAATATTAATAATTTATCTACATTTATTAATACTAATATTTTAGATAAATATATTATTACATATGAAGCTATTGATATGTTTAATAATACAAATAGAATAAATAGATATATTAATATTTTAGATACAATATCACCAACATTATATTTATCCGGATCATCTACTGTTACATCTGATTATACATTGAATTATGTTGATCCCGGTGTTTATGCAATAGATAATTATGATAATTTTGTACAACCATATTTAATTTCATTTATAACTGGATCTACAAATATTTTAACTACACAGATTTCTATTTCCGGCCAAACTACTATTACTGGAACTAGTAATTTATCATTTGGTACATATATTTTAACATATAAAGCAACTGATAGTTCGGGAAATTATAGTACAATAACTAGAAGTACAATAATTCAAGATGCGTTACCGCCTACATTATATTTAACGGGTCCATCATCTGTAACATCTTATACTATTATAAATTATATGGATCCTGGAGTGTATGCTTATGATATACGTGACGGTACTGTAACACCATATTTATATTCGTTATCAGATGGAACTAATAATTTCCTTACTAATCAAATAGCTGTTACTACATATACAATTATATCTGGAACTAGTAATTTATCAGTAGGAAATTATACATTAGGTTATAAAGCTACTGATTTATCAGGTAATGTAGGTACAATTACAAGAAGTTTATACATAACTGATAATATTGTATCTACTAATTTATTATCTTGGTGGAAATTTGATTATCCTACTATTTTAGGATATGATTCAATGGGTAATTATAATTTTAATATGTATTCTGGATATGAGTTACAATTTTATACAGCTGATAAAGTTAAAGATTACGGTTGTGCATCAAGTGGAATTATTAATTCACTTAGATATTGTGTAACGCCAATAAATTTAGGTCAATTTAGTGGATTTTCATTTAGTTATTGGGTTAAAGTTAAAAATGTATCAACAACATCAAATGGGTTTGAAAGATTTGGACCTGAATTTAATTATCAAAATACAAATGGAATCCGTAATACAATATTTCATTATTATGATAACAGTTTAAAACAAGTTATTTTACAAATAAGATCAGGTACAACATCAGGTGGAATATCAACACATCAATTAAGTTCTACAAACTTTTTTGATTTAAATACACCTGTTTGGAAACATGTTGTGTTAACATATGAAAAAGTTAGCGGTGAAAATTATAGTGATAATAAATTTAATGTATATATTAATAATGTAAATCTTTTATCATCAACAATTGCTAGATATCCACAACCAGGAACAGGTAATTTAACCTTTGGTAGAAATGACTATGCAGTAACTGGTTCTGCAGAATTTTTATTAGATGATTTTAGATTATATAATCGTGCAATCACTTCTACTGAAGTTTCACAAATTTATAATGGTATGTAAGTTCAAAAAGATTATTATAAATTTGAAAAGTTTAACAAATTTATAATAGGATGAAAGTTCGGAAGATTATTATAAAAAATCTAATACTTTTATATAATGGATTTAATATTAAAAAATATTTATAAAAAAATGATTGATGTTACTAATATTAATAATTATACAGATAGAATTATATTTGATAGTAATATTAGTATATTGAATAATTTATATGTTAATAATATTTCAGAATTTAATAATAATGGTACTGTTATTTCAAATTTAAATATTAGAAATAATTTATATTCATCATCTTTAACCAGTAAAAATAATTTAACTATTAATAATATTTTAAATGCTACTGATTATTATACAAATAATTTAAATGTTACTGGTAATACAATAATTAATAATGATGTAAGTATATTATCATCATTAAATATCTCAGGAAATACTATTGTTAGTAATACTATTAATTTAAGTAATATATATATAAGTCAAACTAGTATTTTAAATTATGCTACTATTAATAATTTAAATATTTCTAATAATTCAATAATTAATAGTTTAGATGCTATACAAAATATTAATGTATCTGGTAATTCTACACATATAAATATTACATTAAATTCGTCCTTATATGTTAGCAATCAATCTATATTTAATAATACTATTATAAATGACTATATAAATGTTAATAATAATAATATTATTTTAGGTGATGTCAGAACTTTAAATTCATTATATATTTCAAATCTAACTATTATTAATAATGATACATCCTTTTTATCTTCATTATTAATTAATAATGATTTACAATCTTATAGCAAAGTAAATATTAATAATAATTTATATAGTAAAATAAATTCTACATCATTATTTTGGGCAACTACAACATTTTGTTCAAATTTAACAGTCTCGAGTACTACTACTATAACAAATAATATAACTATATTATCATCATTAAATGTATATAATAAAAGTACTATAAATGGTGATATGACTGGTATTTCATTATTTATATCTGGTAATACTACTATTATGAATAATATTATTATTAGTGGTCCAACAACTATAATAGGTACATTAAATGTTTCAGGTTTAACTAATATTAATGATATCAATTTAAATGGTTATGTTATAGCAGAATTACCTGAATATGATACTAATAGTAGTGCTGCTAATGCTGGGATACCATTTGGAGGGTTTTATAGAACTGGAGATATTCTTAAAATTAGAACTGATATAATTTCACCTATAATTACTTTGTCTGGTAGTGCTACAATGCAAATTTATAGAGGTCAGACATTTACTGATCCAGGTGCAACAGTAACAGATAATTTAGGTGAAATTTTAAGTTATACTGTATCAGGAACAGTTGATAGTAATACATTAGGAACATATCTTTTAAATTATTCAGCTACTGATAGTTATGGAAATACAAATACTATAACTAGAACTGTATATGTTATTCTTGATATTGCATCACCTACAATTACTTTAAATGGTAATGAAGTTATTAAATTAAAAGTCGGTGATATATTTATTGATCCTAGTGTTACATTTCAAGATAGTTATACATTAACATATCCTTTCTATAATTTAAGTTCACCATCATTAACATATTTATATATCAATAATCAAAATTATAATAGTCTAATAACAAATAATTGGACAATCGAATGTTGGATATTTAAACCTAATTATTCAAGTGTAACACCATCGGAAGGTATAATAGATTTTAGAGTATTACCATCTACACCAGATAGTTCATCTTGGTATAAATTTGTTTTAGGTATAACAAATAGTGGTACAATTTATGGTTGGAATAGTACAAATGGAGCTGCTTATGGATCATCTAGTCCAACAGTAACTTTAAATCAATATACACATTTAGTATGGCAAAGAAATGGAACGTTTCTGGAATTTTATATAAATGGTATTTCTGCTGGATCAGTTAATACAAATAATGCATTTTTATCTTTTAATAATTTAAATCAATTTTCTTTAGGTATGGCTAATGATTGGCCTACAACTGCTGGTAATTATCATTTTGTAGGGAGTATTAGTCAAGTTAAAATATCGTTAGGATTAAAATATACCAGTAATTTTACACCAAATAAAGATTTATCACCTTCTACAAATGATTTAGCAAGTACATTATTTTTCTTAGGTGATAATTATACTGATTTAATTAGTGGTAAAGTCATGACTTATAATCCTCAACCTGTTAAAACTTATATTAATTTATCATCTGCATTGTCTTTGACATATACAGGCTTATCTAATAGTAATTCTATACAATATCCTTACTATAATTTAAGTTCCCCATCATTAACTTATTTAAATATTAAAAATCGAGATTTTAATTCATTAATAAATAATAATTGGACAATTGAATTTTGGTTAAATGTAGCTAGTTATCCTTCAATAACAACAGGTTATAACATAATTGATTTTAGACCTTTACCTTCTACACTATCTTTATTTTCTGGTAAATTTGCTTTTGGAATATCTAATACTGGATTTTTTTATTATTGGGTCGGTACAAATAATAGTGCTTATGCATGTTCACCTGTTAATTCTATTAGATTAAATCAAAATACACATGTTGCTTTTGTTAAAAATAATAATATATTATCTACTTTTGTTAATGGTCAATTGCTAAGTAGTGCATTAAATGTATCTACTTTATGGACATCATCATTAATATCTAATTTAACAGAATTTACATTAGGAATGGCTACTGATTGGGCTACAACTGCTGCCAATTTTCATTTGTCTGGGAGTATAAGTCAAGTTAAAATATCAATAGGTGCACGATATACTAATAATTTTATAGTTAATTCTGATTTAACCCCATTACCAAGTGAATTATCTAATACGTTATTCTTCTTAGGCGATAATTATACTGATTTAATTAGTAATCAAGTTATGACTTATAATCCTCAACCTATTAAAAGTTATTCTCAAATATTTACAAGTCAATATAATAATAATGTTATATATAATTTAAGTTATCCTTCAATAACTTATTTAAATATAAATAGTAGAGATTATAATTCATTAATTACTAATAATTGGACAATAGAAGGATGGATTTTTATAACTAGTTTTAATACTACGGATTCTACTATTATTGATTTTAGACCATTTTCTACAACTAGAATATTTTATAATGGTAAATTTAATTTTGGATTTAGTAGCACAGGATATTTTAAATTTTATTATGGAACAAATGATACTTATTATACATGTTCAACAAGTCCAATATCTTTAAACAAATATACTCATTTTGCATTTATTAAAAATGGCAATATGCTTTATACTTATATAAATGGTGTAATTTCTGGTACATTAGATTTAAGTTTAATTTGGAATTCTACTAATATTTATGATTTAACTGAATTTTCATTAGGAATGGCAAATAATCAAACAAAAACTGCTACAAATTTTCATTTATATGGATCACTTGGCCAAATAAAAATATCTTTAGGTGTAAAATATAGTTCAAATTTTACACCTAGTTTAGATTTAACACCTTTTACAAATGAATTATCAAATACTTTATTTTATTTAGGTGATAGTTATACTGATATAATTAGTAATACTATAATGAATTATATAAATAAACCATCAAAAATTAATTATAATAATATTAATTTACTAAATCTTACATATTATAAATATGATTATACTATGTCAACAAGTAATAATATTATGATGTATAATTTAAATAATCCATCATTAACATATTTAAATATTAATAATAAAAATTATAATTCATTAATAAATAATAATTGGACTGTAGAATTTTGGGTAAATATTCCAAATTATCCTGGTACATCAAGTGTAGTAACCATAGATTTTAGACCTTTATCTACAGGTTCTGGAAGTGGTAAGTGTTCATTTTTAATTTATACTAATGGATCATTGGGATTTTATAGTGGAAATAATGCATTAGCATATAATTTTACATCTAGTGGAATATCTGTTAATATGAATACACATATTGCTTTTATTAGAAACAGAAATTTGTTATTAGGATATATAAATGGACAATTTGTTGGTTCATTAGATATAACATCAATTTGGACACCTGCAAAGATATTTGATTTAACAGAATTTACATTAGGTATGTCTACAATAAACACACCAACTAATAATAATGATCATTTTTATGGTATGATAGGCCAAGTTAAAATATCATTAGGAAATAAATATAATAATAATTTTACACCTAATTTTGATCTTACACCTTTAACAAGTGAATTATCAAATACTTTATTCTATCTAGGTGATAATTATACTGATTTAATAAGTAATACTAAAATGACATATTATACAATACCTACTAAAACACAATTAATTTTACAAAGTAATATACCTAATATATCATCTTCAAATTTATCAAGTATAGATACATCTCAACCTGGAAAATATATTATTGAATATAATGCAATTGATAATTCTGGTAATTTTAGTAATACATTAAATAGAACTGTTTATATACAAAGTACATCTAATTTACCTGCCTATAATTTTAGTAGTCCATCAAATACTTATTTATATTTAGTTAATGATTATAATATTATTACAAAAACACAATTTTGGACTGTAGAATGTTGGGTATATTTAACAGCATATTCTAATACTCAATGTTATAATATCCTTGATTTTAGAGCAGTTCCTTTCACATCACATTCTAATAAATTTGTATTAAATATTGGTAATACTGGAATGTTAGGTTATTGGAATGGAAATAATAATAGTTTTAATTATTGTCCTGGAACAATTAATGTTACTTTAAATACATGGACTCATATAACATATCAAAGAAATGGTATTTATATGGAATTTTATGTTAATGGTACTTTTGCTGGGCAAGTTACAATAGATTCATTATTAGATCATCCAAATATGAATAATTTTAATAATATATTATTAGGGCATTCCGCAGATCAAAATTTATCAACAAATAATTTTCATTTATTAGGAAGTATTTCGCAGTTAAAAATATCAAAAATAAAAATATATTCGACATCATTTTATCCTAATTATAATTTAACACCTTTATCATCAGAATTATCTAATACATTATTTTTCTTAAGTAATAATTATATAGATACTATTACTAATAGTACAATGATATATCCTACTGTTCCTCAAATTTGGAATCGTGAATATCTAAATAATTTACCGTTCACAAATATTGAAACAAGAAAATTAGCATTTAATTTACAAGTTTCTAATTTACCTTCAACCAATTCAAATTGGTATGATTCAAATAATTCATATAGTTTTATTGTTCATCCAAATGCAAATAATTTTAATTCTTTATCTAAAGTTCAAAATAATAATGCTTGGAAAAGATCAGGTAATATATCATGGATTATGTCTGATACATCAAATACTATTTTTAAAAATCTTAATTGGATAGATGGTCTTACTGTTGAACAATGGATATATATTGATTATGATTTTATACCTTCCACTACTAGAATGTTATTAGTAGGACAATCATCTATGTTTGCTACAAATGATTATGGTTTTGGATTTGCTAGGGAATATTATCCTTATAATCAATATCCTTATAATGTATTAACATTTATTACAACTGTAGCAATTCAAACACAAGGAACAGGCGTCGGCACTATTAATTTAGATTCTTTAAGAGGTAAATGGACACATTTAGCTGTAACATCTTCAATTGCATCGGCAAGTAGTAAAACATTAAAATTATATATAAATGGTGGATTGGCTATAACATTAACTGATTCAGTTTGGACATCTTGGCCTAATCCTAGTTCATCAACTAGTAAATTTACAATAGGTTCGAATTCTAATAATGGAACAATTCAATCTGAAACATTAAATAAGGTTCATTTTGGTGATACTAGAGTTTATTATAGAATTTTATATCAAGATGAAATTTATAATAATTATAATATTGATTACAGCAAATATAGTAAACCTACAAATGATATTTATTTTATTAATTTACCAAATATAATAGAAAATGATCCGATAACAAATTATGATGTAACTAGTGGATGGTTATCACAAACATTAGATTTTAGTATATTGAGAACAGTATCTTCTTGGACAATAGAAACATGGGCATATGGTACTGCGAATGATGCTGGTTGGATATTAGATTTTAGTATTGGAACAAATTATTTATCATTTGGATTAACTAATGATATAACACAAATTACACCTACTATAACATCAGATGGTAATGTTAGACCTTTTATTTATTATAGTAGTGATTCTGTAAAACAATGGAAAATTAAAGCAACGCCAATAGCACCAATTAATCAATGGAATCATTTAGTTTGGCAAAAAAATAATGATACTACATTAGAAATGTATGTAAATGGTATTTCAGTAGGAACATTCACAGTGACTGCATCTGATTGGAAATATCCTAATTTTATGTCTATAAATGGATTAAATAATCTAATTATTGGTGCAGCTCAAAGTAATCCATCGTCAACAACTAATCATTGGAAAGGGAAATTAAGTCAAACTAAAATAACTGTAGGAAGAAAATATAATAGTTCTTTTACATCACAATTTGATTTATCATTAAATGATAATGGTTTATTTTTATTACAAGATAATTATTATAATAATGCAATTGGAAAAGTTATGACAATAAATAATACAGTTACAATTCCTATACCTGGACCTTTAACTATAGGATTAACTGGATCAAATCCTTATATTGGATTAAGAGGTTATGCTTATACAGAAGCTGGATTTTATTATAATTATTATACAAGAACAAAACAATTAATAATAAATATAATAAATAATGTAGATACAAATACTATTGGATCTTATAATATAATATATTCTGTTTGTGATAATACTAATAATTTAGCATATATAAAAAGAATTGTTAATATAGTTGATGATAATGTTCCTCCAGTAATAACAATGGTAGGTGAGCCATATATTGAAAATATATTTAATTATACTTATACTGAACAAGGGATTACTGCAACAGATAATAGTGGTCAACCTTGTACAATATCTATAACATCTATAACTAAGAATTCAGTTGAATTATTATCAGGATCAATTAATCTATCTGATTCATCAAGTTATATTATGACTGATACATTTTATACTTATGTAATAACTTATTCTGCTATTGATCCGAGTGGTAATAGTTCTACTATAAAACGAACGATTGCTATTGTGTCACCGGATGTAATATTATATCCAAGAGTCATACCAAGAGCATATTTAATTGGATCCGCATTCTATGGATATAGAGATATGGCTTATGGCAATGGTAAATATATAGCTATTAATGGTATTGATGGTGATTGGAATAATATTAAAATTACTACAATATTATATTCAACAAATAAAGTTGATTGGATATCAATTGATCTTAATCAATATATTCCTTCTAATACAACAAGTTGTAGATTTAGATGGATAATATATGGTAATGGAAAATGGTATATATCTGCAGAATGGACATATGGACAAACAAATTATTTAACATCAGAGGATGGGATTACATGGTCAGTCTTGACTACTACCAGAAATTATTATAGTATAATTAAATATGTAGAAAATGCATTTTTTGAAATACCTTATACAAATAATGAACATTCACCTATTTTGAGATCTACAAATATGATTAATTGGACAGGTGTGACTAATATACGTCCTAAAGATACTTTTTGGGTTAATGGAGTAAATGGAAATAATGGAACATATTTAAGATGGAGAGTACCTATATACGGCAATGGAATATTTATTGCAGTTCCAAATGAAACATGGAGCGGATATAATTTTTTGACATATCTCATATCATATGATGGTATTACATGGACAGCTAATAATATAAATTTTATACCTTCTGGTTGGGGAGGATTAACAGGTATGCAAGTTTGTTTCGGAAATGGATTATTTTTAATGTCAGCTAATAGTAATATGGTATGGACATCATCTGATGGTATTAATTGGACAAGGAAAATAAATGCCCCTCTTGGGATATATAATGAATTTGGTACTAAAGATTCTAATGCAATTATTTTTGCAAAAGGAAAATTTATTGCATTATATGCACAATACAATAATAATATTGTTTGTTATATGACAGAAAATGGCAATACTTGGGATCCAGTTGTTTTACCAAAAACATATGGCACTACACCAACCGATGCTAATAACATAGTTCAAGTTTTTATTTATAATATATTTGTTTCTCTTAATAATACATTTATTTTGATGTTTTATGCATATATAGACAGAAGAAGAGGGTCTTACTATAATGGCTTAGATATAGCATTTTTAGATAATTATTTTGTAATAGATGGAAAATATGCACCATTATTAACAACATAATTTTTATAAAAATAATACATACACCCAGTTTTATAAAATTTTTAATAATTTTCATAAAAATAGGTGTATATTCTTTTTTATGACACAAATATTATTTCTACTTTGGAGGAATTTTTCTTTGTTTTATTCATATTTTATTAAATTTAATAATTTAACAAATATTATAATTATGGTAATTTTAATACACCTATTTTTAAGAAAATTATTAAATATTTCATAAAAAATGAAAAATTATTTATCTTTGATAAATAATTTTTTCTATGCTCATTAAATATACCTATTTTTTAATAAAATAATCATTACTTGCAAAATTATATAAAATTATTAAATTTTATTTTTATATACACTAAATAATATTTTTAAAATTAATACGATAGAACAGTATTTTTTATGAATTTTTTTATAATTTTCATAAAAATGAGTATATTTAGAAATGTCACCATTTATTATATTGGTAATAAGATAAACAACTCTAATTAATAAATAATATGAATTAATTAAATATTATTTTTTTGAATATACTTTATAAAATTACTATAATAGAAATAGTATTTTTATAAAAATTATTAAAAATTTTCATAAAAATGAATGTATTTTATTTATTTAAAGTAATTTTTTTAAAAAAATTATTAATAACTGAAAAACTTTTTTTTCAATTATCTATTAATAAAAATATAATTATAATAATTCAAAAATGTTTAAATCTTAAATAATAATTATTTATAAATTAATATTATTTATTATTAACATTATTAAAAATTTTATAAAATTAGTACAAATACATTTATTTTTAATAATTTTCTTAAAAATAGTTGTATAATTAATAAATATTTATTTTATAATTGTTATAGGAGAATACATAAATTAATTAAAATGCGAATGGAAATATTTCTGATTCTAATATTTGTATTCTTTTTTCTTTTTTATCAAGTTCGATTAATAGTTCATCATATTGGAATTTTAATTTAGATAATTCACTATTTTCATATGTATTTATAATATTTTTAAAATCTTCCATATTTTCAATATCTAATTGTTTTATTGATTCACATAAAATATTAAATATGAAATCATTTATTATATCATTGATATTGTTTATATTTATATCTATTTTTATGCGAATATCATTTTCTGGATAACCAAGTTTACATACTAAATTACGATAACAGTCTATCATTTTTTTTAAATCATCAAATATTTTTATAATACTTAATTCATAATCTTTTAAAATTAATGGAAATAAAATTCTATATAATATTTTTAATTTTGTTATTATTGATATATTTAATTTATCATATTGATTAAATCTATTATTTAGTGCATTTTGTAGTGATAATATAAATTCTTCAATAGTTTTATCATTATCATATTTATTATTAATACTAGCAATAATACTAATACAATCATTATAATAATCTATTTTATTATCAGTAATTACAGTATTATTCCTAATATTGCAAATTATATTATAATATTCAAGTAATAATTCATTTTTATCAATAGATGACATTATATGTGATATTTATTTATGTATAAATTTAATTATTCAATTTTTATAAAAAAATTAGAAAGTATTTTTCAAAATAATATTTAGTAAATATTATATGGGTATGTAAAATAGTATATATTAAAAATAAATATTTTTCATTTTTTTATAAAAATAGGTGTATTAGGTTTAAATTATTATTTAAATCTAATATATATTATAATGACTTCATTAACTGAACTAAATGCTAAAATACAATATAGAAAATTAATGAAATTAGATAATGTAGATGATATTAGAGATTCTAATAAAATTTTTAATATTTCACAATTTACGAATTTAGTATATACTTTAAATAATAAAGCTAATATTACTTCTCCTACAATATATTCAGATAGTACAAATGTATCATATTTAAATATATCTGGTATTACAAAATTTTATGATTTAAATGTATTAAATATTACTGCAAATAATGCATTTATGAATAATATAACATGTCAAAATATTTTAACTAATAATTTATCTTGTAATATAAATATTAATGGAATTACTGGAAATATTAATAATATACAAACTAATAATATAACAAATAATACTATTAATATTAATGGAAATAATATTATAATTGGGAATGATTTCGGAAATGTTAGTATTAATGGGACTAAAACAAATCCTTATAATATGGAATATACAAATATTAATAAAATTATTAATATTAATGCAAATGCAAATGATTATTGTGGTATTAAGATTGCAAGTAATAATAGTAATGGATATATATATACTAATAATGATGGATCTGGATTTTATATTAAAACACCAAATGATATCGCAAATAATCAAATATTAACATTTGATTCAAATAATAATATTATTATTCCGAATAATTTTATAGTTAATAATATAAGTACATTATCTTATTTATATATTTCAAACAGATCAATAATTAATAATTGTAATTTATATAATTTATATAATACTAATTCTACAATAATTAATACAGCAATATTTAATAATAATTTGAATTCAATAAATAATAATTTAAATAATGTAAATGTAATTGGTAATATTAATATTACTAATAATAGTTTACTAAATAATATGAATATAAATAATAATTTATTTATATCAGGAAATTCTATAATTAAAAATATAAATTCCAAAAGTATACAAAGCATTAATAGTATATTTACATTTGTTACAAATAATAGTAATTTAAATATATCTAATAGAACAATATTAAATAATGTTACAATAATATCAAATTTATATTTAAATAATAGATTATTACTTAATAATTCATATATTAATAATATGAATATATCAGGTAATACAATATTAAATAGAGCAAATATTGATAATTTATATGTTTTAAATAATTCATTGTTGCGTTCAAATGTTATTAAATCATCTATATTAATTAATAATGATTCTATATTTAATAATTCAATTAATATTATTAAAAATTTAAATGTTACAAAATCTTATTTAAATACTGTTAATGTTGATTCTAATTTAAATTGTAATAATGCATCTTTTATATCTACTATATCATCATCAAAAATAAATATAAGTGGAAATACATTATTACAAAATACATCAATGAGGTCATCATTGTATGTTTCTGGTTCTAGTATATTAAATAATTTAACAACATTTAATAATTTGAATATTTCAAGACATTCTTATTTAAATAATTTAAATATTACATCTAATTTAACATCTAATACAAATTTATATAATAATATAAATATATCAAGATTAAATGTATCAAATTCAACTATATTACAAAATACATATATTAATAATTTATCTGTAAGTGGTAATTTATTATTAAATAATTTAATATTATATTCTGGACTAAATATTAATTCTGGAATATTTAATTCATTAACATTATCACAATTATATGTTAATTCTAAAATAAATTTAAATTCTGCTAATATTGAAAATTTAAATGTATCGTCATTAACTATATTAAGAGGGAATAATAATATAATTAATAGTTTAAATGTTAATAATAATTCTTTATTATATAATGTAACTACAACTAATTTTAGTTCTTTAAATAATATTAATTGTATTCAAGATATGATTATTAATAATATATATTCAAATAATAATACTGCATATGATGTATTTTTAAATAATTTAAAATCTAATAATGTTAATAGTAATATAATAAATTGTAATTTGATTAATTCTTTAGAAAATATTCTTACTAATTGTACTATAACCTCAAATCTATATGCTAATAATGGAACATTAAATTCAAGTTTATATGTATCTAATTATAGTATAATAAATAATTGTTTACTAAATAATATTAATAGTTATGATTTATCTTTAGATAATGCAAATATTTTTAAATCGATAAATAATAATGTAACAGTAAATTCTAATTTATATACTAATAATATTAATGTTGATTCTATGTATACAAATAATATTAATATTACATCATGTAAATTTAATACTACAAATATAGATAATTTAAATTCATTAAATAATGAATTTAATAATTGTAATATTGATAATTTAGAAGCAATTGATTTAAAAACAGAAAAATTAAATATATCTAATTTAAATGTTAATAACTCAATTTATTCAAATGTATCTATAATGTCAAATTTATATTCTCAAAATATATTAAATAATAATATAACTGCATATAATATATTATCTAATAAAATTTATGTTAATAATTTAATATCAAATAATATTAATACAGATAATATAAATAGTCAAAATGTAACTAGTTATATTATTAATAATAATGATATAAAATCTTCAAATATAATAGTGGACAAGTTGTTATCAAATGATATTAATGCATATAATTGTACAAGTTATTCTATAATAGCAAATAATTTAAATTGTAATAATTTAAATGCAAATACATTATTAACTGATAATATTAATTCTAATAATATTAATATTGGTACATTAATAAATAATAATTTAAGTATATTAAATTTAGAATCAAGTAATTTAGTAACTAATAATATCAAGTGTATAAATTTATATATAACAAATTCATCAATTTTAAATGATGTTACGATTATATCAAAATTAAATTCAAATACTTTAATTTCAAATAATATAACCGGAAATAATATTTTATGTAATTTATTAAATAGTACAAATATAAATAATCAAAATATATGGTGTAATGATGCTACAATAACTAATTTAAGTATAATGAATAATTTAAATGTAGCAAATTTAAATAGTAATAATATTTATGGAACTAAAATTTATTCTAATTATATAGAATTAAATAATATTACATCAACTACATTAATAGCAAATAATAGTTTAACAAACAATGTGACAATTAATAATAATTATATTAATAATGTAAATATGTTAAATACATCAATTAATAATTTAAATGCTAATAATATTATTAATGAAAATATTAGTGTAAATAATCCTGTATTATTTGTAGGTACATTAATTGTAAATAATGATAATAATAATATGATTTATTATGAACCTAACATAGATACATATAATACATATACATCATATAAATATTATATACCAGTATCAGGCATGTATTCAATAGAAAGTATGTTAACTTTTGATCATATAATAAATATGTCTATAAATAATGTTATATCATCTATAAATATAAAATCATGTATGAATAATAAATTAATTTATAATTTAAATATAAATGATAATATTTGGATTACAAGTATTAATACATCAACATATTTTTATGGAATATTAAAAATAAAATTATTATAAATAAAATAATAATATATTATATGAAAAGAAATTATAAATTAAAATATTATGGTACATATCCTACAAATGATTCTATATTATTATCATGTGCTATATTTAAATTAAAAAAATATTATAGAGTTTTGGATGAATATGTAAATGGTTTGGATAAATTAATAAAAACAGTAATAGAATATAATTATCATATTATTATATATTTTGATAAAAGTATAGAAAATGATGAAAAATTTATAGATATATTTAATAAGTATAATAAAAATAATCATGTATTATTTTGTAAATATATATTTTATGATTATTTAGATATAGAAGATAAAACTTATCATAAAAATATATTTGGTATGTATGTAAGATTATTACCTATATTTGATAAAAATATTAAATATAAATGTTTATATATTAGTGATATAGATTTAACAGATTTAGAATTATCAGCTTATGTATGTACTGGTATTCAAAAATTTATAGATTCAGAATATAAAATTGCTGCTTATTATAAAATAGGATATGAATATAAATATAATAATTTATTTAGTATACCAAATACATCAATAACATTATTATCAAATATAGCAATTAAAAAACATTATTATAGAATCAAAAAAATATTTTTTAACTATTTATTTAGATTAAATAATAATGATGAAGAAATTAAACAAATAATAATGGATAAAAATGTATTAACTACAATTAGATTGGATAAATTACAAAAATTTTTTGATATGGATAGTAAAATTAATCAAAAAATATTATCCGATGAAAATGATTTATTTAGTTATGGGATAGATGAATTATTTACAAATAGATATTTAATACCAGCTATGGATATTGATAAAATTGGTATATTTTATATTTATGATTCTTTAGTAAGATATACTCATCATATAGTTAATATTGAATCGCTACCTAGTAATACATTAACAAAAATGTTAGATAAATTAACAAAATCTTATAATTATCATATAGGACAACATTTAAAATATAAATATTATAATAATATTTATCTTAATAAAATTAATTATTTATTAGTACATGGTATTGGTAATAATAATATAGAAAAAATTATAAATTTTTATAAAATTATTAAAAGATATATCAAATATATGATAGTCTTATCCAAAAAATATGGTAAATTAAAATATAAAATTTGGTTAGATAATTTAATATTACATAAAAATAAAGGACTGTATTTGCAAATATTTATGGCTAATAATATATCTGACAAAAAATTTTTAGAAAAATATATTAAAATATACTCATTTAGAAAATTATATGATTTAAAAAATGATATTGATATATAAATTTATATTTAATTATTATTTTTCTTTGTATATTTAAATATGTACACATACCTATTTAAATATATTATTGTGGGTGATTCAAATGTAGGTAAAACATGTTTATTATCAAGATTTCTTGATAAACAATTTAAACAAGATCATGATACTACAATAGGTGTTGATTTTGGATCAAAAATTATTAACATCAATATGAATAATGAATTAAATATACCTATTAAATTACAAATATGGGATACTGCGGGTCAGGAACGTTTTAAATCTATTATTAGATCTTATTATAAAGGATCTATTGGGGTCATTTTAGTTTATGATATTTCGGATAAAACATCATTTGATCACGTAAAAGATTGGTTAGGTGAAATTAATAAATATACAAATTATGATATAGTTATTCAATTAATAGGAAATAAAAGTGATTTAGGTAATAGAAAAGTTTCTTTTGAAGAAGGATTATCTTTTGCACAAGAAAATAATTTACTATTTATGGAAACAACTGCTAAAAATTGTTTAATAAAAAATTCTGATTCAAGTTATAATATGAATATTAACTCGATCTTTCATAATATGACAATTGAAATATACAAAAAAATACTAAACAATCATAATTTAATAAATAATCAAAATGGTATCATAATTGGCAATAATAAGCAAAATCAAACTAAATGTTGTACATTATTATAAATAAAATCAAAATATATAATATATTATATATTTTGAGTTCATGACATCAGTATATGCCATGATGGAAGGTATGCCATAAATATCCAGCAAAAGTCTGTACAATGTGATATCCTCATGGGATATCCTCATGCTAGATTGTGGCCTAATATTCTGTAGTGTACCCGAAATGCTAACAGTTGTGATAATATCCTCGTGGGAATCATCAACTATACTGCTAACACTTGGATTCTACATAATTGCAGTGCATATGTGAAACAAGCTTTATACATGGCACATCTGTACTGTCTTAGCCCTATCTACAGAGGCTAATATCTGCACAAACCATGCCTGTCAACAGCTACACTGCTCTATCTACATGGCTTGGCATCTGGTGCCTTGTTCAGGCGACCTCCATGGCCCAACATCCCTGCCAGTGATTTGGCTCAGTCATCCTGGCTCAGGCCTCACGCGGTGATCCATCCTGGGAAGTCCATGTGCATCTGGGTCGATGCTGCACGGACGAGAGCACCCCAGGATGGGTATCCGTACTGCGAGGCAATGGCCATCTGATGTGCATTTCGATCGGGTGTCGTCTGGCTAAGGGCGCGTAGATCAGCACCCTGCGCCAGCGCGGATCGGATGATCATCAGCTGAAGACCAAGCCAGTTCTGGCCTGAGCCATTGTACCCATCGGACCAGTAGACGTCAGTGCTCGTTTTCTGGGGTCTGTGCTCGAGCAGAAACGCGTCATTCGTCTGCTGCAACTGTTGGGCCAGGACAGGGTCTTGAAACTTGGCACAGAGCACAACGAACATGGATGACCAGTTGTCACGCCCTCCAACGTGAACAATTCGTTGGCCACTGGGGATAGGGCGGGCCCTGCTGGTCTTGTAGGCCCCATCACCATCCAGATTGGCATAGGCACGTGCATTGTGCCACTCTTTGGTGGCCTGGAATGCAGCCTCTGCACACTGGAAGTGGTTGGTCTGACCATCGAAATGCACTGAGAGCGGGTTCATGTAAAAATTGCCCAGGAAGTGAGAGGTGTATGCCGTGTCAAGGCGGCTTTTTGGCTTATAAAAAGCGCAGATCTTCAATCCTGAACCAGACGCGCTCGCGGCAGCTGATGCACCCATCCAAGGACCATGTGCGCTTCCAGAGCTCGAACCAGCTGATGCACTCATCCAAGGACCATGTGCGCTTCCAGAGCTCGATGCAGCGCTCATATGGCTATGAATGTGCCCACCAGTGCGGCATCTGTGCGAGCAATACTCGCCCGGCTGGCTATTCCAGGTAGGTCTCCCGCATCCTGGCCTTTTGCAGATCGCAGGCACCACAGGCACCGCAGGCATCGCAGGTTGAGTGCACACACCAGTGCGG
>Ga0172373_10004118_pt1 | contig 20681 bp, 19 predicted proteins | sample Lak10m_2_FD_114546 | JGI IMG/M metagenome (GOLD analysis project Ga0172373, IMG submission 114546) | Freshwater microbial communities from Kabuno Bay, South-Kivu, Congo - kab_092012_10m | ecosystem: Environmental > Aquatic > Freshwater > Lake | place: Democratic Republic of the Congo...
GATGGCTCCTTGCCACCGAAGAGCGCCTTCACCGCTTCGACCACCGCTGGCATGCGCGTCATCCCACCAACCAGAACGACTTCGTTGATCTCGGATGGCTTGAGGCCCGCATCCTTCAGCGCGGCGAGTACCGGTGCCTTCGTCTTCTCGATGAGATCTGCAACGAGTGACTCGAGCTTCGCCTTCGTCAACGTCACCACCACGTGCTTTGGTCCTGTGGCGTCTGCGGTGATGTACGGCAGGTTGATCTCGGTCTGGCCGGTGCCAGAGAGCTCGATCTTCGCCTTCTCCGCAGCCTCCTTCAGGCGCTGAAGCGCCTGCTGGTCCTTGGAGAGGTCGATCCCCTGGTCCTTCTTGAACTCGGCGAGCAACCAGTCAATGATGCGCTGGTCAAAGTCGTCGCCCCCAAGGTGCGTGTCGCCGTTGGACGACTTCACCTCAAAGACTCCGTCGCCCAACTCCAAGATGGAGATGTCGAACGTACCGCCGCCGAGGTCATAGACCGCGATCTTCTCTTCCTTCTTCTTATCAAGGCCATAAGCGAGCGCCGCCGCCGTTGGCTCATTGATGATTCGCTTGACGTCGAGACCAGCAATGCGGCCGGCATCCTTCGTTGCCTGTCGCTGCGTGTCGTCGAAGTACGCCGGGACGGTGATCACCGCTTCGGTGATCTTCTCGCCAAGGAACGCCTCGGCATCCGCCTTCAGCTTCTGCAAGATCATGGCGGAAACTTCCTGTGGTGAGTACGACTCTCCAGACTCGAGTTTCACCTTGACGCCGTCGCTCTTCCCATCCTTTTCTACCGCGTAGGGAACGAGTCCCTTTGTCTTGTTCACCTCTGAGTCGTCAAAGCGTCGACCCATGAAGCGCTTGATGCTGAAGACGGTGTTCTTAGGATTTGTCACGGCCTGGCGCTTGGCGAGTTGCCCCACCACGCGCTCTCCGCCTTTCACAAATCCAACCACCGACGGAACGGTGCGTCCGCCCTCCGATGAACTGATGACCGTTGGCTCACCGCCAACCATTGCCGCCACGACGCTATTCGTGGTCCCCAGATCGATTCCGATGATCTTTCCCATCTGTTTACTCCTTTCAGTTTGGTTTCTTACGTTCACATCACATGACGTGCGATTTAATCGGTCGCAACAGAGACGACCGCTGGTCGAAGGATTCGATCGCGAATCTTCCACCCCTTGCGGTGCTCTTGAAGCACCTCTCCCGGCGGCTTGCCGCTCGACGGCACCTGCGCAACCGCTTCGTGTTCGCGTGGATCAAATTGCTGACCGATCGATTCATACGGTCGTGCCGCCTCGCTCTCCATCACCGCGAGCAGCTTGCGATGGATCGCGGCAATCCCCTCAACCCAAGGCTCGTCCTTCAGTCCATCTGGGAGTGAGGCGAGAGCGCGATCAAGGTCGTCCACCACTGCCAACGTCTTCAAGAGGAGTGCCTCGCTCGCGAGACCCGCCTCGCGCTCCCGCTCTTCGGCGGTGCGGCGACGGAAGTTGGCGAAGTCGGCAGCGGTCCGTTGGTGTGCGGCGATCTGCTCGTCGCGCTCCAGTAGGGCAGCCTCAAGCGGACTTTGAACCTGCTCCGAGGCGGCCTGATCAGTGCCCACCTCTTCAGTCGGCTCCTCGCGCTCCTTGGTGCTCCAGGGTCGTCCTGCCATCGTGCTCTCCTTCGTGTTTGTGCGGGGCTCAGCCCCGCTTCTCGCACAAGTTAGCACTCTCTTGATGCGAGTGCTAACTCATCAGGGGGAGAATACGATGGACGGCAGCGGGCGTCAAGGGGGACGGCTTCCGGGGCTTGCGCGAGCTATGCGGCGTGGAAGCGGCCGACGAGCTCCGAGAGGAGGGTTGCCACGTAGCGCACCGTCCCCACCGCTCGGGGATACGGCATACGAGTTGGGCCGAGCACCCCCACCACGCCGAGGGCGCGGCCAGGAATCCCGTACGGGGCGAGGACGAGCGAGACTCCGTGCATTTCGGTAGGCGCGTTCTCGCTGCCAATGAAGAGCTGCACGCTGTTCCCCTGGGAGACTTCGCGAACCAGTTGGCCGAGGTAGCCGCGGCCCTCGAGTGCCGTGAAGACGTTACGGAGCCTGGCGCTGTCGGCGAATTCTGGCGCCTCCATCACGTTGAGGAGGCCGTCACTAAAGACCTGCTCGACCGAGGCGGCGTCCGCCTCGCGCAGTTGCTTGGCGAGTCGCTCCATTACGCTCCTCGTCACCGCGCGCATCGGTGTGGCTTCAGCGAGCGCGGCCGCGCGCGCCTCAATCTGATCGGCCGTACAGCCGATCAGGCTTGCGTTCAACCGGCTGGCGATGCTCGTCAACTGATCCTGATGAACACCCTCAGGCAGGGGGAGGAGCGTCGGGCGAACGCTCCCGTCGCTCACCACGGCAACGAGGGTGGCGAGACGATCGGCACTGCTCACCAGGTCAACGTGCCGGAGACTGGCGGAGGTCGGGCGCATCGGGGTGGCGAGCCCTGCAACGCGAGTGGAGTGCGCCAGCGTACTTGCCGCAATGCGGAACCACTGATCAGCCCCGCCTTCCGCCTGGCCGAACTGGTGGCGAATCATCAGCCGGTCGACCTCCGTCACCTCGTCCGGAGCGGCGATATCCACCGCGTAGGTTCGATAGCCCTGGTCCGTTGGGATGCGGCCCGCCGACGTATGCGGCTGCGCAACGAGACCGAGTGCTTCGAGTTCCGCGAGGACTCCCCGCACGGTGGCCGACGAGACACCAAGCCGATAGGGGCCCGCGATGGAGGCAGAGCCGACGGGGAGGGCAGTGCGAATGTGCTCCTCGACCAAGGCACGGAGGATGAGGCGGGCGCGGTCGTCGAGGAGCCCCGTCCTCCGCTGCCTTCGCACTCGTTGACCTCCTTATTGCTGGCACTCAGAACCCTTCGAGTGCCAAGATGAGTCTACGGCGTACCAGCACTTCTGGTCAAAGCCGTAAACTGTTGCCATGCCCGACGACCCCACCTACGCGATCCAGACCCGTGCGCTCTCGAAACACTACGGTCGCAACGGAGAGATCAAGGCACTGCAGGCCCTCAACCTTGAGGTCCGACCGGGTGAACTCTTCGGCTTCCTCGGCCCAAACGGTGCGGGAAAGAGCACGGCAATCCGAACGCTACTCGGATTCCTGCACCCCACGAGCGGTTCGGCGAGCGTGCTCGGCCTCGATGTGGCGAGAGACTCGGTGGCGATTCGCCGCCGCGTTGGCTATCTCCCATCTGGTTTCGCCGTTTACGACTACATGAGTGGCCGAGAGTACCTCGACCACATGCGCGCGCTCAGCGGTCGACCGTCACTCCTTCGTCACCGCATCATGGAGGCGCTTGAGCTGAGTGAGAGCATCTTGAAGCGACCGGTGCGCGACTACAGCCGTGGCATGCGTCAGAAGATTGGCGTCGTCCAGGCAATGGAGACGGACCCTGAGCTCTTGATTCTCGACGAACCATCAGAAGGCCTAGACCCACTGATGCAGCGATCGCTTCAAGAGCTGCTCCTTGAGCGCGTTGGGCTCGGACGCACCGTCTTCTTCAGCAGCCACCTGATCAGCGAGGTTGAACGCATCTGTAACCGTGTGGCAATCGTTCGCGGCGGTCAGCTCGTTGCGCTCGAAAGCGTTGAGTCGCTGGTGCGATTCCGCCGCCGGCGCATCGAGGCGGTTGTGGCTCGCAAGCCACTTCGCCTCACCGCGACTGTGGGTATCAGCAACCTCAAGGTCACCCCAGAAGGGAAGGCCGGCGTCCGAATCAGCTGCGACGCCGAGGCGGCGGCGATCCCAAACTTCATCAAGCGACTGCAGTCCGCAGGGCTGCGCGACCTTCTCGTTGAGGCGGCAAGCCTTGAGGAGGCATTCATGTCCTACTACGGAAACAGCACCCGCAACACCGTGCAGATGGCGCCCGAAGTCGCAACGCCGCTCAGTCGCACCCGACGCGCTCCGGCGAAGCGAACGGCCACAACGCGCAAGGTCACCAAGCGTCCAGCAGCAAAGCGTCGAGTCGCGAAGCGAATGGGCTCGCGATGATCAACCTCGTTCTCCTTCAGCGCCTCGTTCGTGGGCACCGCATCCGCCTCCTCGTTGGCCTTGCGGTGGTGGTGGTCTGGTCGCTCCTCTTCCCAGTGATCTACAAGGCGTTCGTGGACCAACTTGATGGCCGACCCACTCCGCCGGGGAACTTCTCCACGCTCTCGGGAACCATCTCGGTCGGTTTCATCCACCCGATCTCCATCGCCCTCTTCGGGATCTTGAGCGCCGGGCTCACCGTTGGCTCAATCAGTGGCGAACGCCAACGCGGAACGCTGGAGCTCCTCCTCAGCCGACCGATCCCGCGGCGCACGATCATGGCCACGATGATGCTGGAGGGATGGATCGGCGCAACGCTCACCTCCGCCGCCTACGTGCTCGGGACAATCATCGGCGCACAGATCGCGGGGGTGACGGACGAACTCGTCGTTGAACAGCTTCCATCACTCATCGCTGCAGGGGCGCTCTTCTGGGGTTCATTCGCCACATTTGCTATCGCGGCGAGCGGCAGCTTTGATCGCACGCCGCCCGCAATGGCAATCACGGTGGGACTGATCATGGCGAACTACATCGTCGAGGTCCTTGGATCATTCTGGGATGTGATGGAGCCGTATCAGTTCCTCTCGCTTTTCAATCACTTCTCACCAGAGGACATCCTCGAGCAGACGGCTGATCCTTCAAAGGCACTGATCTTTGTCACACTCACGCTGCTATCCGCCGCGTGGGCCTTCTACAAGTTCCCGCGCCGAGACCTCGCGGCTCCTAACTGATCAACCACAGCGCGCTGCGCTGTTAGGAGCGTCGCGAGCCGTTAGACAGTTCTCGCGCCGCTAGACAATCCGCGAGAAGAGTTCGTTGCTCAAAAGTCGGCCGCGCAGCGTCAGCTGCACCCGAGCGCTGTCATCTGGGTGCGCGCTGAGCAGTCCATGTGACTCACCCCAGCTCAGTGCCTCCCCATAGCCGCCACGAATCACGTCATCACGGAGAGCTCCTGTAGACATTCGCAACGAGAGCACCAGTCTCTCCGCCGCCGCGTCGTGCTCGCTGAGCGGCGCATCCACGCCGCCGGGCGGCAGTTCACCAGCGTGCAGCGCGGCCTCCCACCCATCGAGGTTCGCTGAGTTCCAGCGCCGCACCGCACCGTCAAATGCGTGCGCACCTGGTCCTACAGCCTCCACCGCAGCGCGCTCCCAGTAGAGCTGATTGTGGCGCGAGCGGTGCCCAGCACGAGCCCAGTTACTGATCTCATACCAGTTGAAACCGGCGGCAGGAAGCGCGGTGTCGAGGAGCTCGAGTTCTGCCGCGCCGCGATCTTCATCTTGTGCGGCGGCGGCACGCGTACGCCATGCACGCGCACCGGCGGGTGTGGCGAGTCGATCGTCCGCGCTGCCAGCATCGGCCCCTTCAGTCGCAATCGTGAGCGCATAAACGCTCATGTGATCTGGGGAGAGTGCGATCGCCTCGCTCAGCGATGTCGACCACGACTCAAGAGAGATGTCGGGGAGATCGGCGAGAAGATCGATGGAGATGCTCATCGCGCCCGCAGCGCGTGCCGCCGCCACACTCTCCACCACATCGTCTGGACCGTGTCGGCGGCCAAGGTCGCGAAGTGCCGCAGTGTTCATGCTCTGCACCCCGATACTGAATCGTGTCACCCCCGCCTGGACCGAGGCACGCGCATCGCCGCGCTCATCAGCCCCCGGGTTGCACTCGAGCGTCACCTCCGCCCCATCAACAAGGCCGAATCGATCGCGCACGCGTGCGATCAGCGCTGCCAGCGCTTCGTCTGGAAGGAGCGATGGCGTCCCACCGCCGAGGTAGAGACTCTCTAGAGGTACCCGAGGCCCGTCGCCCGTGCCAAGCGTGCTGCCGAGTGACCCAAACGCGCGGTCGGCAGCGGCGGCGCGCAGATCGATCTCGCGCTCCACGGCGCGCAGATATCCACCAGCTCGCGAACGCGGACCGAACGCTGCAGCACCAGCAACCACCACGAAGTCACAGTACGGGCAGAGCGAGCGGCAGAAGGGGACGTGAAGGTAGAGTCCGCGCGGTGGCTGGGGGCTAATCACTGTCGGTGCGGAGCACGGCGAGGAATGCCTCTTGCGGGATCTCAACGGAGCCGACGCGCTTCATGCGCTCCTTCCCCTCTTTCTGCTTCTCGAGCAACTTCTTCTTGCGCGTGATGTCGCCGCCGTAGCACTTGGCGAGTACGTTCTTGCGCACCGCCTTGACCGTCTCACGCGCAATGATCGTTCCACCGATCGCCGCCTGGATTGGCACCTCAAACATCTGGCGTGGGATCAGCTCTTTGAGTTTGGAGGCAAGGTTGCGTCCGGAGCCTTGAGCTCGGTCGCGGTGAATGATGGTGCTCAGCGCATCCACGGGTTCCCCGTTCACCAAGATGTCGAGTTTCACGAGCGGCGCCACGCGATACTCCGATTCAACGTAGTCGAGCGATGCGTAGCCCTGTGTGCGACTCTTGAGCTGGTCGAAATAGTCCACGATGAGTTCCGCGAGTGGGATTTGGAAGCGCATCACAACGCGCTTCTCATCCAAGTACTCCATTCCGTCGAAGATGCCACGCTTGTCAGTGGAGAGATCCATGATGGTGCCAATGTAGGTTGACGGCGTCACGATTGACGCGTTGACCCACGGTTCGCGGATTTCATCAATGTGATTTGGGCTCGGCAGCTGCGCCGGATTATTGATCAGCAGTTCGCCCTTGTTGTTCGAGAGGTGTACTTGGTACTTGCACGAAGGCGCAGAGGCGATCAGCTGAAGATTGAACTCGCGCTCAAGCCGCTCTTGCACGATCTCCATGTGAAGGAGGCCGAGGAAGCCACACCTGAATCCAAATCCGAGTGCCGCCGAAGACTCGGCCTCAAACGTGAAGCTTGCATCGTTCAGATGCAGCTTCTCCAACGCCTCTCGCAGCGCTGGATAGTCATCTCCTTTGACCGGATAGAGCCCGGCAAAGACGAGCGGGAGCGCAACCTGATACCCAGGAAGTGGGGCTGCTGCGGGATTCAGCGTTGTGGTGACGGTGTCGCCAACACGGGCATCGCGAACGCTCTTCAAGCCCGTGGCGATGTAGCCAACTTCGCCAGCCTGAAGCTCTTGCACGGGGACATGCTGGGGCCGGAAGTAGCCGAGCTCTACTGGGACGCACTGCGCACCTGAGCCCATCATCGTGATCCCTTCGCCCATCTTCAGCCGGCCCTCTTGCACGCGAATGTAATTGACCACTCCCTTGTACGTGTCGTAGTGCGAGTCAAACACGAGCGCCTTCAGTGGCGCATCGAGCGGTCCGCTCGGTGCGGGGATGCGCTTGACAAGTGCCTCCAGGATCTCTGGAATGCCCTTCCCCTCTTTTGCCGACGCGAGGATCACCTCTTCTCTCGGTATCGCGAGCGTCTCTTCCAACTCGTTCATCACCACTTCAGGATCAGACGCTGGGAGGTCAATCTTGTTCAACACCGGAATGATTACGAGGCCCATCTTCATTGCAAGATGCACGTTCGCAAGGGTCTGTGCCTCTATGCCTTGGCTCGCGTCCACCACCAAGATCGCGCCGTCGCACGCCTGCAGGCTGCGAGAAACTTCGTAGGCAAAGTCCACATGCCCTGGTGTGTCGATCAGGTTGAGGCCGTAGTTCAAGCCATCGGTGGCCACGTATTCAAGACGCACAGCCCGCGCTTTGATCGTGATCCCCTTCTCTCGCTCCAGATCCATGGAGTCCAGCACCTGTGAGGTCATCTGGCGCGGATCCACCGTGTGTGTGACCTCGAGGAGCCGATCCGCAAGGGTGGACTTCCCATGATCGATGTGCGCAATGATGCTGAAGTTGCGCAGTCGGGACTGAGGGATGTTGCTCATATCCCCTCAAGAATCGCATGGAGCGGGACTTACCGTTGGTTGCCCCTGTGCCTGCCAGCCGCGCGGCCTCCTGGCTTAGCGAGTGAGGGGCTCCCCTCTGCTACGATCGCCCGACGGCTCGCATCGAGCCCCTGAAGTTGATGGAGTGACTACATGGGAAAGACCCCTCGCAAGTACAAAGGCGCACGAACGCCGCAGTCCCTCAAGGAGGTTCGCGCCTCCGCCCGACGCGGCGCCGTTCAGCAGCCGAAGCGCACCGAGGCGAAGAGCCGCGTGAACAGCGCCGTGGCCATCCTCACCGGCAAGAAGTCGGGGGATGCCACTGCCGCGGTCTCTGCCGCCGCGAGCGCGCTCGATCGTGCCGCCAAGAGCGGTGCGATCCACAAGAACGCCGCCGCACGACGCAAGTCACGACTCGCCAAGAAGGCGGCCGCCGCAAAGGCGAGCCCAACCGGCACCACCACGGCGATCGTTGTGAAGAAGGCAAAGAAGAAGGCGGCAATCTCAGGCGCGAAGCGCGCGGCGGCCACCAAGGCTGCCGCCGCAAAGGCGATTGAAGCGAAGGCACTCGCTGCCAAGCCAGCCGCGAAGAAGCCAGCCGCGAAAAAGGCGGCAACGAAGAAGAGTGCGAAGAGCGAGTAGTTGACGCGACGTTCGTCGCGAATCCACTCGGACTACGACGCTGCCGGGTCGCTCTCCTTCCGGACCACGCGTGGAGCACCTGGGAGATACAGCAGCCCTCCGATGAGTGCTGCGCTGACCGTGCTCCCAATCAGGAGTCGCGCGCTCCCCATCTGTCCCTCCCAGTACCAGTCGGTAAAGCTCGCAAGATCGGTGATCCCTTCTTCGGACAACGCGTCGGCGCCGCCCTCTGCCGCCTGATATCGCGCGTACACGCAGGCGGGACCAGCCTGACATGTGAGCGCGCCACCGCTCCTCTCGTCGCGGTAACCGGGATCGAGCGAGAAGAAGAAGAGCTTCACGGCGAGAAAGAGGAGCGCGAAGGTAACGCCGGTGATGAGACCGCTCCAGGCGGCGTTTGCAAGTACGCGCCCAGGTCTGCTTCGAAGTTGCTCCGCGCGCTGATTCCCATACCAGCCAATCAACAGACCGGAGAGCGGAGCAAGGACGAGATAGGCAGGATCGATTGGGATCACCATCAGGAAGCTGACGGCAATCGTGAGTGCCATGCCAACGCCAACGACCGCGGCAACGTTCGCGCCGCGATCCACGAAGCGCCTCATCGCTTCGCCCGTGCGAATGCAGCGCGACCCGGGAAGAGCGCGCGTGCGCCGAGGATGGATTCGATTCGAAGAAGTCGGTTCAGTTTGGCAACACGCTCCGAACGCGACGGGGCTCCAGTCTTGATCTGGCCAGCATTCGTGGCAACGGCAAGGTCTGCAATCGTGGTGTCTTCGGTTTCGCCAGAGCGATGACTGATGATTGCGGACCAGCCAGCACCATGGGCGGCGCCGATCGCGCCGAGCGTCTCGCTCAGTGTCCCGATCTGATTCGGTTTCACCAGCAGCGCTGTTGCAGCGCGCTCGCTGATCGCTCGTTCAATACGTGTGACGTTCGTCACCAACAGGTCATCGCCAACAATCTGTACGGAAGTACCGATAGCCTGCACGAGGGTGCCCCAAGCGTCCCAGTCATCCTCGGCGAGACCATCTTCGATGCTCACGATCGGATACTTGGCGCACCAGGCCGCCCACATCTCAATCAACTCGCCGCTCGTCAGCGTTCGCCCCTCTCGTTGCAGGTTGTATCTGCCATTGCTCGTGAGCAGTTCGGTCGCGGCAGCATCAATGGCAATCCCAACCTGTTCACCTGGCGCGTATCCGGCGCGCTCAATCGCCATCATCAGCGCATCGAGCGCGGCTCCGTTGGTGGGGAGACTCGGCGCAAAGCCGCCCTCGTCACCCTGCGCTGTTGCAAGCCCGCGCTCGTGCAGATGTGTCCGCAGTGCGGCAAAGATCTCTGCCCCTGCACGCAGGGCCTCACCGTATGTGTCAAATCCATACGGGACAACCATGAACTCCTGGAAGTCCGTTGACTGCTCCGCGTGCTTCCCACCGTTCAAGATGTTGAGCAGTGGCACAGGGAGCGTCACCGCACCCTCGCCGCCGAGTGACTCGTAGAGTTCCACCCCCTGCTCCGCAGCACGTGCATGTGCCAGGGCGAGCGAGACGCCCAAGAGCGCGTTTGCGCCGAGGCGTCCCTTGTTCGTTGTGCCATCGAGTGCGACCAACTGTGCGTCGAGCCCCTGTTGCGACTCCACACTGACGCCTGTGAGTGCATCGGCGATCTCACCGTTCACCGATGCAACCGCCTGGAGCACCCCCTTGCCGCCGTATCGCTGTTTGTCGCCGTCGCGCCGTTCAATCGCCTCATGCGCGCCCGTGCTTGCGCCGGACGGGACCGCGGCGCGACCGAATGCACCGCTCTCAAGATGCGCTTCAACTTCAACGGTTGGATTGCCGCGAGAGTCAAGGACTTCGCGCGCGTGTAACCGTGCGATTCGATCGCTCATTCGCTCTTCTTCGCAGGCGCCTTCGGCTTTGGTGCCGGCTTCTTCTCTGGCTTTGGAGCACCCCAGCGGATCGGCATCGTTTCAAACGGTGAACCGGCGGTTGGGATCACCGCAAGTCCGGGAAGGTCTCGCCCCTCCAAATACTCCAATGATGCGCCGCCACCCGTAGAGATGTGCGTCATCTTTCCAGCAAGGTTCAGCTGTTGGAGCGCCGCAATGCTATCTCCGCCTCCTACGACAACGGTTGCACCCGACTCTGCCTTCTCTGCGGCAACCTTCGCAAGCTCACGCGTTGCAGTGCCGAACGCAGGGATCTCGAACACTCCAAGCGGGCCGTTCCAGAGGATCGTCTTTACCGGCCCCAGTGCTTCACGCATCGCCGTGATGGAGTCTGGCCCAAGGTCGACCATGTGCCAGCTGGCTGGGAGCTTCTCGGTCGAGACCACTTTGAACTCAGTACCGCGCGTGACCTCTTTTGCAACCACACCGTCGACGGGGAGGAGCACCTTCACTCCGCGCTCTGCTGCGAGCTTCAGGATTCGGCGTGCATGATCAACCATCTTCGATTCGTAGAGGCTCTTCCCGACACTTCGCCCAGATGCCACAAGGAACGTATTCGCCACCCCACCACCGAGGATCAGGAGATTGACCTTTTGGACGAGTGCCTCAAGTACGGCGACCTTCCCTGAGACTTTGCCACCGCCAACAATCGCTGCGAACGGCCGGCTCGGCTTGTCCAGAAGGTTTGAAAGCGCCTCCACCTCGCTCTCCATGAGAAGTCCAACGTACGACGGGAGAATCCCTGCAACGCCTACGGTGCTCGCGTGAGCGCGATGTGCTGCACCGAACCCATCATTGACGAAGACATCGGCATACGAGGCGAGCTTTGCCGCGAACGCTGGATCATTCTTCTCCTCACCCACATGGAAGCGCACGTTCTCCAACAGGACGAGTTCCCCTGGCCGCAGACGCTTCACCGCATCTTCCGTCCCCACGCCGAGCGCGTCACCGGTAGTTGGAACCATCATCTGCAAGTGATGCGCGAGTCGTTCGGCTGCGGGGCGAAGTCGAAGTCCATCAACGACCTTTCCGTCTGGTCGGCCTAGATGCGACGCGATCACGATCGATGCTCCATCTTCAAGGAGCGCCTTGATGGTTGGCACCGCCGCCCGGATCCGTGAGTCATCAACGACCTTTCCGTCAGAGAGCGGCACATTGAAGTCGACCCGCAAGAGGATGCGCATCTCTCGCGCATCAAGCTCACGAATCGTTCGTTTTCCTGTGGCCGAATAGATGTTTGTCGCAATTCGACGCGGGCCACTGCTCAGTGGTCGCTGGCGCGGTGCAACACGCGCAATCTGGGCTGGAGTCGCGGGCGAACTCGACACCTTCGCGGACGGCTTCGACGCTTGGCGATTCGCAGGGCGACTCGGCCCACCCGCCGATGCGCCTGATGCCTGTGTCGCCCCCTTCGGAGGCAGCGGCGGGCCAGGCTTTATCTGCGGTCGATTCGCAGGGCGACTCGGCGCCATCTTCGGCGCACCAAGATTCACTCCAGGCTTCCCTGCAGATGGCTTCGGTGGAACGAGTGTTGCCGTCCGTACAGCCGGCTTCGGGGCAGGCTTCGTGGACGGGGGCGCTGCAGCAGGCTTCACTCCTGACCTTGAACCTGGCTTCGCCCCTGCCTTCGCCGACGACTTCACTGGAGCAGTCTTTACCAAAGGCTTTACAGCAACCTTTGGCGCAGGCTTCGCCGCCTTCTTCGCAGGCGCGGATTTCGCTGCGGGTTTCGGCGCAGGTTTCGGCGCAGGTTTTGGTGCCTTCTTCGCAGGCGCGGGTGCCCTGAAGAGGCGCGAGAGTAGGCCCTTCCTCTCAGCCACGGGCGGCCACGAGCTTCACAAGATCCGCAATGCGGCAGCTGTAACCCCACTCGTTGTCGTACCAGGCCACGACCTTGGCGAAGTTGTCGCCGAGCAGCATTGTGCTGGCAGCATCGATGATTGCGGAACGGGAGTCGCCACGGAAGTCAGAAGAGACGAGCGGATCATCGGAAACACCAAGGATTCCCTTCATCGGCCCACGCGCCGCAGTGCGGAATGCATCATTGATCTGCTCCAGAGATGCGGGTCGCTCCAGTTCGGCGGTGAAGTCGATCAGGCTCACCGTTGGCGTTGGGACGCGCACACTGTATCCGTCAAACTTCCCTTTCAGCTCCGGGATGACGAGAGCGAGGGCAGTGGCTGCACCAGTGGTCGTTGGAATCATGTTCTGACCTGCGGCACGAGCCCGGCGCGGATCTTTGTGCGCAACATCAAGGATGCGCTGATCGTTGGTGTAGCTGTGCATTGTTGTCATCAGACCGCGGCGAATGCCGAACGTGTCCATCACCACCTTCGCCGCAGGGGCGAGACAGTTCGTGGTGCAGCTCGCGTTGGAGATGATGTGATGCTTCGATGGATCGTACCGATCGTCATTCACACCCAGAACAATCGTCACGTCTTCGTTCTTGGCTGGCGCGCTGATGATCACCTTCTTTGCGCCAGCGGTGCGATGTGCCGCAGCCTTCGTCGCGTCGGTGAAGATGCCCGTCGATTCAACAACGATGTCCACGCCCATCGCCCCCCATGGAAGCTGGGCGGGATCCTTCGCGGCGAGGACCTTGATCCGCTTTCCGTTGATGACGAGTTCGTCACCTTCGGCAACGACTGTGCCAGAGAAGGTGCCGTAGGTAGAGTCGTGCTTGAAGAGGAGCGCGTTCATCGCAGGATCAACAAGGTCATTGACCGCGACTACCTCGACCTCGGGAGCGCGCTCAAGGATCGCCTTCAGGCTCTGACGCCCGATGCGACCGAATCCATTGATCCCCACGCGAATCGCCACTCACGCCCTCACTTACTGCGCTGCCCTGTTCATTGCAACCGCGCGCTCCCAGGCGGGGTTGCCGAGTCGACCAACCACGACAGGATGACACCCCGCGAGGCTGACGTCCCCGCCGAGCTGCGCTGGCTTGATGCTGACGCGCCGCCCAGGGACCTTAAAGGCATTCTCGCCGATCTCGTGATTGATCCGTTTGGCAAGGCGATCCCAATGTGCCTCCGCGAGCGAGCCGCCGATGATGATCCGAACCGGATTGAAGGTATTGACGTAGCCAGCGACGGCTCGCCCAACGGCGAGGAGTGCGCGCTCAAGGATCTCGTCAGCAGTGGCGTCGCCCGCCGCAGCGGCCTCCGCAACCGTCTTCGCGCTGATCGCCTCGCCTGAATGCGTTGACGCCCAGCTGGCGAGCCACGGGCTCGCGCCGCTCTTGGCAGCGGCGGCTCCCGCCGCAGCGAGGGCCCAGCCTGAAGCGTGCGCCTCAAGGTGCCCCGTGCCGCCACACGTGCATCGTGGACCGTCGAGCGAAATCGGCACATGCCCAAGCTCGAGCGCCGTGTCGTCTGGCCCCGTCAGGAGGTGACCACCACTCAACGCCGCTGCGCCGAAGCCAGTGCTGATCGTGAGATACATCAGGTCGTCAATGCCTCTCCCCGCACCAAAGGCGCGCTCGCCGAGAATCGCCACCTTCGTGTCGTGCTCAAGGAAGACGGGGAGCCCGAGTGCTGTGCCGATCGGCCCTGCAAGGTCGGTGCCTGGAAAGCGTGGGCCAAGATTTGCCGGCTCCACCGCGATGCCAGTCCACGGATTGAGTGGGCCTGGTGCGCTGATCCCAATTCCAACTAGGCGTGAGACGGCGGCGGAGTCTTCACGCGCGGCGTTCTCGCGTGCGAGGTGCAACGTAGTGATACACGCAGCGACTACGGCTGCAGGTCCCTCAGCTGCTGGAGTGTGCGCCGCAGCACGACCGAGTCGCGATCCGTCTGCGCGCACGAGTGCGGCGCGCACCTGCGTGCCGCCAAGGTCGAGCGCGAGCACCGTTGCATCAGCGGGTGGCTGCATCAGTGAACTCTCCGTTTCAATTACTTTCGCAGTGAGGCGCGCCGCGCGCCTCCCCGTTGTGGATAACTCCTCAGTTCAGTTGTGGATAAATCTCTCTGTGAAGCGGCACGGCCCCCGCCCGGTCTCCCGGTCGAGGGCCGTAGGGCCGCTTAGCGTTCGCTGTTACGCGAGCTGATAATCAGCCACCGATCTTGAAGACCTTCGTGCCGCACTTCTGGCAGACGCCGGAAAGCGCTGGCTTGCCGTTCTTCATCGTGACCCTCTTCGTGTCGACGGCCTCTCGCTTGGCCTTGCACTTCACGCAATACACCTCAGGCATGTTTTGAACCTCCCTTGGGTCGCGCATCCTCCGCGCGGTCCACTACAACCCCACTCGGGGCATAGAGCGCGTCCGGCAACATGCCGACCGCGGAGCGCCCGATCCGACCCGAAGGCCCCCACGAGCAATCACCGAGGTTCAGGATAGGGAGCCTCCCCCTCGTGGTCAACAGGCTCCCCGCACGGCGGGAGCACGACCAGCCTGATCACCCCCATACGCCAGAGCTCCAGGCGCCCCGCATCCACTCGAAGGGATGTAACAATCTCCCGCAACCAGGCCCGACTCATCCCAACTGGGACCGCAATTGTTGGCGCCCCTAGCGGAAGCGGATCTGGCACGACTGGTGCCGCCTCCCCCACGGTTTCCACCAAACTTCCACCGTCAACAGACGGCTGCAGGGCTGGAACGAGTCCACTCACTGGGTCGAGCCAGAGGCGGTACCCACCGCCCCCGATCGAACCACGCTGATGGATGAAGCCCTCCGCTCGGACTCGCCGACCCGCTGCCCGCAGAGCATCGGGCAAGGTCGGCGCCACTCTTCGACTCGCCGCCACGAGAAGCTCTTCTCCGGAGCTGAGGCGAATCCTGAGGCTGATCGCCCCGTCCGATAGCGAGGTTGGTCTTCCCGCCAGCACCCCCTCGACACGGATGCGCCGACCCTCCCACGCCTCCCACGCCCATACCCCCGGCGCGGGTCGCTGCACCATCTGCGCAGGTGGAACGCCGGCGATTCCTACCGTGAGCGGCGGCGCGGAGGCTACAAGTGTCAACGCTTGGCGCCGCAGCGTCATGACGCCGCTCACCTCGACGAGCTGACCTCGCGAAAGGCTAGGCGCTGTCGGCGGGAGCAGAACGAAGAGGCCTATCCCTCCATCTGGATCGGTTAACGCCACAAGGAGCGGTTCCGCCAACTCACCAGCGATCGCACTCACGACTCCGCGCACGCGAATCGGTGAACCTACGGCAGCGTTGCGCGCCTCAGCAACGGTAAGTGCAACTGGTGATGGCGTATCTGCTGGAGAAGGAGACGGATTCAGAGTGCTAGACGGAGTTGGCGTGATAGTTGGCGCTGGGGTGGTGTCTGGTGGCAACGACGGCTGCCGCGTAGGGCTGGCGGGAGACTCCAGGGCAAAGTCTGAACTGTTCATATTCGTATCGACGAGTGCACCGCTTGTATTGCGTACTCTGCGAAGTGGAGTTCCCGCAGGCGGAACGAGTGCGGGAAGTCCCTCCCCGCCAGCAGTAAGGCTGGCACTCCCCCACGCCACCGCATCGAGGATTTCTACGGGCGTACCCACGCGTCGGATTTGAAGGACTCCACCGCTGCTTGCAATACCATCGCTCCAAGTATGCCGAGCTGCAGCGCCGAACGAACCGAGCGCATTCGCGAGCAGGATCGACTCTCCTGGCGAAAGCGTCTCTGCCGTATTGATGCTGACCAACCGTCTCGTGGTGAGCCCGCTTGCACTGACATACATCAATTCGATGCCCTGCAGGGTTACGGAGATGCCGCCGCTTGCCTCGATTCGCACGTATTCGTCTGCTGCGGTCGCACCGCCCGTCAGAATCTCGCTCAGCAGCAGTGCCGCTCGTTCCTCACCGCGGACCGGTTGTGGGTACGAGTATTGATTTGCAAACAGGGTGATGAGCAGCGTGGAGAAGAGTGCGGCCTTACGCATTGCGCCCCCTTTAACTGGGCGGATTCAGGCAATGAGTATTTCGACGGCCTGGTATCGCTGCCGTACTGGCGCGGGAGAGGGTCTAGGATTGAGTAAGAACGTGAAGGAGGGGTTATGAGTTCACGGCACGCAACCGAAAGGGCCGAAGCCCGACGACGCGGTCGCATCGCAGCGCGAGAACGAGAGGCCGCGGGAGTTCAACCAGTGTCTACCGAACCAGCGGTTGATCTGTCGGCTACACCGAACGCGTCGCAGCCGCGCGCTCAAGGAGGGATCGGATTTCGTGCCGCATTTCGCGGATCTTTTGGACGAATTCCGTTCAAGGATGACCTGCGCGCACTCCCTGCGATCCTGCGCACGCGCGCCTTCTTTGTCCCGCTGATTGCCACTGCGGCTACAGTATTGATCAGTGTCCAACCGGGCAGTATCAACTCGAATCTTGTCCAGCTCGCCGTTCAGACCGTTCTCCTCCCGCCGGCATTTGTTGTGGCGTTCATGGGAGGGATGCTGACGCGTCGCGGCTCGTGGATGCTTGGAGGCATCTTCGGTGTACTCACGTACCTCGGTTCTCTGGTCGTTGGAAGCGTTGCGGATCTCTCTGGGCTCACTGCAGGGAATCCGGTTGGCGCATTCCTTGACAACAACATGACAAATCTGAGCAACCTCGGCGCGTTTGCCGGCGATCTCTACGGGGTCGCCGTTTCTGGAATCTTTGCGGGCGCGTTTGCGGGATGGTATGGACGATTCTTGCGAGCGATGTCACCACGACCAAGCGGTCGAGATCAGCAGAGGGAGCGGTCTAAGCGAGGAGAGGGCGGCGGGCGGCGCTAGATCTTCCTAGACGCACATGTGAGTGCGCATGTGACCGCGCCACGTTTCCCTACTTCGCAAGCACCTGGACTGCGACAACCAGGATGGTTCCCATGGTGAGGCCGCCAACAAGGAGTAGTGGTTTTATGATCTCGTTGCGCTTAAGCTTTGGCGGCATGCTCTTCCTCCAATCTCGCGGCTGTGGCTTCTAAGGTGCCTGACAGCTTTCACCAAGATAAACGACGAGCGACGTTCGTGAACCGAGTGCTTCCACAATCACGGTAACGGTGCATGCCCCCTCGTCGCGCGCCGCGTTGATCTCAAAGCGACCATTACGTTTCACCGGCTCTGCAACCTCCCAGGCGAGGCGCCGCAGCTCATCAACCGTTGAACGCACCGCCGCATCCACGCTGAGTCGACTGAAGATTGCTCCACTCGCCAGCACGTCTAGGCGAATCTCCGCACTCCCCTCAGCGAGCAGCGGGAAGTCAGCGGGGAGTCGGCCCCAGATGCGGCCATATTCACTGCTGATCACCGTCGCCGGTGATGCCACGCTACTCGGCGTTGCCTCCCCTTCACTGCCGCCGCAGGCGGCGACGAGGACGAGCAGCGAGCAGAGGAGCGGGAGGAAGGATGGAGTTGGGCGGAGGCCAAGATGGGGCAACACCTTGTGAGGATAATGCCCCCGCCCTAGCCTTATAATAGTACAGATGTTCGTTTTATGCTGGGAGGGTGGCGAGGACGATCCCGAGCAGGATCAGGGCAAGTCCCAGCAGCTGTGGGGGTCGCAGGCGCTCCTGGTAGCCAATGTACCCCCCGAGCACCACGATGATCGGCCCGAGCGAACTCAAGAGCGAGACGGCCCAGGTCGGCCCCTCTTCGAGCGCCGCAGCGAAGACGAAGAAGGCGATGGTGTCGCCGATGCCAACGAGCCCGGCGAGGAGGAGCCCGCGCCTTGTGAGTGCGTGACCTTCCCCGAGCAAGTCGGTGCGAACCCAGCGCGGCAGTGCCTTCCGATTAGAACGAACGATCGCGAGAATCACCCAGACCGTCGCAAAATTGCCGATCCGAGAGAGGGTGATCGCCGTGCTCCACCCGTACTCCTTGATCGGGATCGTCAACAGCACCGTGATCACGGCGAAGAAGAGGAGCCCGATCAGTGCGAAGGCAACTCCTGGGCTCGCCAACGAGGCGCGGCGTCCACGTCCACTCCCTGTGGTTCGGAACCCAAGCAGAGTGATCCCGCTTCCAACAGCGACCACGCCGAGGATGTGGGCGGTCGTCAGAATCTCGTTGAGGAAGAGTGCGGCCAGGAAGGCGGAGAGTGCTCCGTATGCGGAGATCGTTGGTGAGACCACGCTGAGTGGGCCGAGCCGAAACGCGGTGAAGACCGCGATGTACGAGACGCCCGCTCCGACGCCCATCAGAAGAGTCGCCCCAACGATGAAGGGATCGTAGTCTTGGGTGAGTGCACCCCGGGCGATCGCCACACCGCCAGCCAGAACGAGTGAAGTGCTGACGGCAATCACGACGACGCGCAGTGACCCGATTCGGCGCCCCACATAGGCGGTGACGAGGTCTGTCGCGCCCCAGAGGGCGGCAGAAAGGAGGGCAAGGGAGGTAGGGCTCATACGCAGATGCTAGCCGTCCGCGTGCTATTCTGCCGCTTCCGTGGGGCTGTAGCTCAGTTGGTAGAGCGCTACATTCGCATTGTAGAGGTAAGGGGTTCGAATCCCCTCAGCTCCACCATCACCCTCCTCTCACGCTAGCGAACGGCGGCGAGAGCCGGAGTGAGGCGCTGAAGTTCACGCATTCGCGTTGCCTCGTCAGGGAGATGGCGCTCCACGATCTGCCGGAAGCGAACACCATGTCCTCGAGCGCGCAAGTGCGCAAGCTCATGCACGATCACCGCCTCGAAACAGGAGGGGGGTGCCATCACCAGTCGCCAAGAGAGGGAGATCGTCCCGTCGGCTGATGCGCTCCCCCATCGAGAGCTCTGATCACCGATACGTAGTCGGGTTGGGTGCACCTTCATCTCTGGCGCATAGACCGCAATCATCTGCTCGGCAACGCTGCGCGCGCGCCGACGCAGCCACGTGACCAGACGAGCCCGAAGGAGCGTCTCACTGCTCGCGAACTTTTCAGGGATGTGAATCTCGCCTGCCTTCACGCTGATAGCCATCACGGTCGCCGAGCGAATGCGATGCGCGCGACCGGCGTATGGAATCAACCCTCCAAGGACGAGCTGTCCATCCGTCCCGAGCGCGGCGCGGCGATCGCGCAGCTCCGCGAGTGATCGCTCCACCCAGGCCGCGCGCTCCTCAATAAAGGCCTCAACGTCGCGTCGCGCACGCTCCTCACTGAAACGCGCAGGAACGACTGCCTCAAGGCCACACTCTGGATCAATGTGAAGGGATAACCTGCGCGCGCGCGGACTCCGAATCAACGTGTAGGGAACGCGCGCACGCCGCTCAGAACTCATAGGACGATTCTGCACGAGAGACTCGACCAACGTGACAAGTGTGCTTGTCTTGCACGACAAGGGGCTTTGACGACGCCATTAGCGGCTGCCACAATGAACGAGTGACCGATCAGACGTTTCACGAAGCTCTCCAGGCGGCAACAGAAGATGCACATCGGAGTGCCGAACGTACCGAGTTCATCGTCAACCTTATGGGGGGCACGCTCAGCCAGCACGCATACCTTCGTTACCTTGAGGCCCTTGCACCAATCTACGAACAGCTCGAGATGCTTCTGCGGGAGCGAACCGAACGGCCCCTACTGAAGGCTTTTGACCACCGAGGGCTCGACCGCTTTTCGCGCATGCAGGCTGACATTGCGCTTCTCAGGGAAAGTACTGGCCAATCGGATCGTTCGGCTCAACCAGAGGCAACCACCGCATATCGTGCACGACTTCATCACAGCATTGAGGACGAGCGACTTCTCGCACATCACTACATTCGCTACTTGGGCGATCTTTCAGGGGGCCAGGCAATCGCGCGTCTCGTCTCTCGGCACTATCAGATTCCGCCAGAGGCACTCACGTTTTATGATTTTCACGAGCTCAGCGATGCGAAGGCATACAAGGTTGAATACAGAGAGAAGCTGAATCGTGCAGACTTAAGCGAGACCCAGAAAGAGAGTTTCATTGCCGAAGCGGTCACGCTCTATTCGCTCTCGGCCGACATCTTCAATGAACTTGGTCGAACCTGAATTGAACAAGAAGAACAACGCGGCAATCTATATTGCGGTATTCCTGACGTTCATCGATAACTTCGCACTGCTTCCCGTCATTGGGCCGCGTGCCCAAGAGCTTGGCGGCACACCGTTCTTGGTGGGTATTGCAATCGCAGCATACTCGCTTGCAAACCTCGCCTTCAATCTGATTGGCGGTACACTCGCGGACCGACTAGGACGACGGCGCGTTGTGCTGGCGGCGTTGATCATCAGTCCGCTCGCGATCGCGGTCTATGCGCTGGC
>Ga0172373_10004119_pt1 | contig 20675 bp, 16 predicted proteins | sample Lak10m_2_FD_114546 | JGI IMG/M metagenome (GOLD analysis project Ga0172373, IMG submission 114546) | Freshwater microbial communities from Kabuno Bay, South-Kivu, Congo - kab_092012_10m | ecosystem: Environmental > Aquatic > Freshwater > Lake | place: Democratic Republic of the Congo...
CTTCACCCTCAAATACATCCACTCATTCCCTTCAAGGAATTAGCCCTGATCTCTGGTTGGGAATTTAGATGCGTCTGCCCTGAGAGCCAGCGGATGAGCCTTTACGCGGAGTATCTTCAACGATTGGCTGGACTTGGACTGGTTTATCCGTGCCGCTGCTCGCGCCAGGATGTGCTGCGGTCGATTCGGGCTCCTCATGCGGGAGAGGAGGAATTGATCTATCCAGGGACCTGCCGACCTCTTCGGCCTGAGCCACTGGCACCCGGGGAGGTGGAGCGACTACTCGCGACTCGCTGTCATTGGCGCTTTCGTGCTGAGCCGGGCGTCGAGTTGACGTTTCGGGATGGTTTTTATGGTGAGCAAACCCGTGTCGCGGGCAGGGATTTTGGTGATTTCATGGTATGGCGTGGGGATGGTGTCCCTTCATATCAGCTGGCGGTGGTGGTGGATGATGCGTTGATGCGGATCACAGAGGTAGTGCGTGGAGCGGATCTGTTAACCAGCACGGCACGTCAGATACTGCTCTACCGAGCGCTCGGTTGGGCTGCCCCCAAGTTTTTTCATTGTCCGTTGATGTTGGACGATCAGGGAGTTCGCTTGGCGAAACGCCATGATGCGCTGAGTCTGAGGAAACTTCGGAACGCAGGACTTGAAGCTAAGCAACTCCAGGCTCGGGTGACTTTCACCTCGGGGTAAACCTCTCCACTCCCCCACATCTCGCCCGCCACGCGCAACGCGGGGCTCCATCGGCTCCTTTGTCTGTCCCCAGTCCCTCTGACTGTCCCCAAGGGCGGACCCGCCCGCTGGACTTGTTGGTAAGCTGCCATGGCTCGCACAAGATCTTCGGCCGCACCCGGCCTACGGCAAGGACCTCGATGGGGACAGACAGCTTCGGCGCGATGGGGACAGACAGCTTCGGCGTCGCGTTGTTGGGCTTCTAAGGCGGGATGCTCCCGACCACCCAGGCGTGCGAGCGAGGTTTGGAAGATTATTGAATGTCTTGCCGGGCTGGGGTACGGAGCCTAACCTCTTTAAGCATCTTGTCGGGCTTAGGCCTGCGTTTGATGGGGATCATGGAACATGATAGTCATTTCTTAATACAGAGCGTGGTGTTCTTGTTTGCGGCGGTCGTGTCGGTCGCACTGTCGCATCGACTAGGTCTTGGATCGGTAGCTGGCTATCTATTGGCGGGGATAGGCCTTGGGCCCTTTGGGTTGAAGCTAGTCGAGAAGGTGGAGGATGTGCGCCACTTCGCGGAGTTGGGGGTTGTGTTTCTCTTGTTCGTGATTGGTTTGGAGCTGGAGCCTAAACGGCTGTGGAACATGCGTTCGCGCCTGCTTAGCTTGGGTTTTACTCAGGTGGCAGGCTCTGTGTTGCTGATCGCTGGGGTGGGCTGGCTAGGCGGGGTGAACCTCAGGGTTGGAGTTGTGGCGGGGATGGCGTTGGCCCTATCCTCTACAGCCTTGGCTTTGCAGCCTCTCACCGAACGCGGGACACTGAAGAACCAAAGCGGACAGGCCATCTTTGCGATCCTCTTGTTCCAGGATTTGGCGGTGATTCCGATGCTAGCCTTGATGCCGTTGCTGGGCTCTACAGGGGTTGGTGCTGGCTTCTCCTGGCAAAGGCTTGGTTTTGCTCTCGCGGTTATCGGGGCAACTCTTGTTGGAGGACATTATCTCGCGAGGCCTGTGTTTCGTCATATTGCCAGAACCCGACAACGGGAGATCTTCACCGCTTTTGCCCTGTTGCTTGTCTTAGGCATCGCTTGGGGGTTTGAATCTGCTGGGTTGTCAATGGCGTTGGGAACATTTCTGGCTGGAGTGCTGCTTGCTGAGTCAGAGTATCGCCACGAAATCGAGGCGGCGGTAGAGCCGTTCAAGGGGCTGTTGTTAGGGTTATTTTTTATCTCCGTGGGGATGAGCGTCGATTTTCGAATGCTGCGTACGGAGCCCCTACTCATCTTTGGATTGATTGTGGGTTTGTTTGGTTTGAAGAGTCTAGTGCTCTCGGCGATCGCTCAGTATTGGAATTTTCCACGAAACGAAAGGCCTCTTTTTGTGCTTCTCCTGGCTCAGGGCGGTGAGTTCGCGTTTGTGCTGCTTTCGTTGGCGGTTCAGCGAGGGGTGTTGGACGACGAAGCCGCCCGAGCAATGACCTTAGCGGTGGCACTCTCGATGCTATCGACTCCGTTTTTATTGGTTTTCAATGACAGGGTTCTAGCGTCGAGATTTGCGAACGAGCGACCTGAGCATGGGGATCAGAAGGTTCCGGAGTCTGGGAAGGTCATTGTCGCTGGGCTTGGGCGCGTTGGACAGGTAGTGGCTCGGTTGCTGCACGGGAGCGGCTATGAGCCGACAATCCTGGATGACGATCCCGACCATGTCGAGCAGTCGAGGCGATTTGGGTTTCGAGTGTTTTATGGCGACGCCACGCGCTTGGACCTTTTGGTGGCGGCCGGGGCTTCGAGTGCGGATTTCTTGATCATCACCCTGGATAACCCCCAGGCGACCAGTTCGCTTGCCCGGACAGCAATGAAGCATTTCCCCAACCTCCGCGTCATCGCACGGGCACGGGACATGCGTCACATGTTTGAGCTCAGAGACATTGGCGTTCAGATCATTGAACGCGAGACGTTTCAATCTGCGCTGGCCTTGGGGCGAGAAACATTGGCCGCAGTGGGAGCGCACGCCGAACGAGCGCGTTTCGTGGTGCAGACGTTTGCTGAGCACGACCGGGAGGTGTTGAGTCAACTCTACGCGGTCCACAATGGTGATGCGGAAATCCGATTGAGGGTATCGAACGAGCTTCGGGACCAATTCGCACGCATGTTACGCGAAGATCAACCATCGGCTGGGGAGAACGCACGCCAGTAGAGCGGGGAAGTCGATCACGTATAGGTCAAAATACTCGAAGCTAGAACGACAAGTGCTCGGCTTGAGGCGTTGCAATGCCGATCGTCCTTTCCAGGAACTAAAACTTCTCGGGGCGCATGACCTGGATATTCGATTCGTAGGCGATCATGGCGAAACGTTTGAAGAAGTCTCTCTGCAAACGGACCATGATTTCGTCGGCAACGACGGGGGGAGCTACGATCTGCACTTGGATGTTGCCAAACTCTTGGATGTCGCCGGGGCGCCCCCCTTGTGCTCCTTCTCCTTCAACTGGAAAGAGTGTGTAGCCGTGGGCTCCTACCTCGGTCAGGAGGCGGACTACATGCGTTCGGGCGAGGGATTCGCAAACGATCGTGACCAGCTTCATCGGGTATCGGTTCATGACACTACGGGTAACACAGTTGGGCCATTTCAAAGTAGAGAGGAATCCCGATCGTGACGTTGAATGGAAAAGTGATTCCAAGCGAAGCCGTGAGATAAAGCGTCGGATTCGCGTCGGGTAACGATACCCGGATGGCGGCGGGGGCCGCGATATAACTAGCGCTGGCTGAAAGCACGCCGAGGAGTGTGGCTCCTCCGAGCCCTAGTCCAGTGAGTTTTCCCAAACCAATACCTAACGGGCCGTTGATGAGCGGTACTACGATACCGAAGACGAGTAAGAAGGGTCCGATCTTTCTTAGGTCCGCTAACCGTCGGCCGGCGACGATCCCCATTTCGAGAAGGAACAGGGCGAGCACGCCTTGGAAGGGTGTTACGAAGAACGGTTCGACCTTCTTCATGCCACTTTCGCCGGATAGGCTTCCGATAACCAGCCCTCCGACAAGGAGAAATATGCTTCGGCCAAGGAGAGCCTCGTGAAGCGCTGATCTGAGAGGTCTGGATGCACTGGTTCCGGCTTTCCTGGCTGCGAGTTTGCCGAGAACGATCCCGATCAGAATGGCCGGGGATTCCATCACGGCGAGGAACGCTGTCGCGTAGGCTTCGAATGGTTGATTTATGGCCTTTAGATAGTTTGTCGCTGCCAGGAACGTGACTGCACTTACGGAGCCGTAATGCGCGGCGATCGCTGCGGAGTCGACGCTTGGGATTCTGCCTGCGAAGCGTAGTACGGGGTAGGTCCACAACGGGATCACGGCCCCTAGCAGCATCGAGGCGCTCGTGGGCAACCAGACTGCGGCGAGGCCGACCTCATTGAGGGCATAGCCACCTTTGAATCCGATCGCGATCAGTAGATAAATTGTCATTCCCGTGTAAAGCGGTTCCGGGAACTTTAGATCACTTTTTGCCAGAGCAGAAATCAGTCCAAGGGCGAAGAAAAGGACTGCTGGTGAGAGCAGGTTGGCACGGAAAACATCGACGATGTCCATGATGCTAGAGAGTGTCGATGCCGATTCGGGAGGCATCCTGACGTTCGATGTGGTGATCTCTCATTGGTTGTTTGAAGAGCATTTGGAAGTGAGGTGAAGAGTGGTTGTTATCTAGAGCTGTCTTCTCGTCTAAACCCATCAGTGAGCGCCGATTGAACCAGTCGCCCGTGGTTCTGCGGCCGATGTTCAACCGGCGACGAAGGTGAGTTACGTTGGGTGAATTGACTATGATCTCTTTCCGAATCATTCCATCGGTTATTCCAAAGCATCGCCACTTCAGGGCGAGGGTTGTCGGGAGACCCCCATGAGTAGAACTCGAATGGAACCGAACTCATTCAACAATTGGTTTACGCTGGGAGTTGGCCTCTTTCACCAGGCCTTGCTGAATGCGACCGCGAGGGACCAAACGCACGTGGCAGACAAATTCAACAAACGCAAGGGACAGACAAAAGTCCGAGGCACAGACAACTTTTGCAATCGCGACAAATTGGACTTGATTCGCGTGCATGTTTGTGGTTTGTGAACTCGTGTGAGACAAGGGAGGCTGAAGTTTCCGCCGGATCGTGCTATTGGTCATTACCACTGCATTTCTCGAATCGTGGATCGACGATTCATTTTTGAGGCGGCCGAGAAGGAGTATTTCACGCGATTAATGCGCGAGTGTGAAGCTTTCTGTCAAGTGCGGGTCATGACGTTCTGCGTGATGTCCAATCATTACCACATTCTCCTGCAGGTACCCAAGCGGCCCGACGTGTTGCCGACAGCGGAACAATTGATGGGGCTATTGAAAGACCTGGGGTATGAGGAAGACTATCGACACACGAAAGAACGAATCGAACGTTGCCGGGAGGCTCGGGATGAGAGTGGTGAGAGGGATCTATTGGAACGGTTCTTCCGCCAAATGTGGGACGTAAGTTGGTTCAATCGGTTGCTCAAACAACGGTTTAGTGCTTGGTACAACTATCGGACAGGTCGAAAGGGAACCTTGTGGGAAGAGCGATTCAAGAGCGTTCTCATCGATGGGCGTGGCGAAGCTCTTCTCACCATCGCCGCCTACATCGACTTGAATCCGATACGAGCTGGGTTGACCCAGGACCCAAAGAACTACCGATGGTGTGGTTATGGTGAAGCGGTCGCTGGGGTTCGTATCGCCAAAGAAGGTTTGAAGGCCTTGCTCGATGGGAGAGATGGAGTCGAAGAATCATTAACGGCAGCAATGGCAAAGTATCGGGTCTGGCTATTCGGCCAGGGAGAACAGAACGAGGGTGCAGACGAGCACGGACAAACGGTGCGACGGGGAATTGATCCAAGTAAGGTAATAGAGGTCGTCGCTGCCAAGGGTAGGCTAGGGATTCACGACTATGCGCGATGCCGGGTCCGTTATTTCGTGGACGGGATGGCTTTCGGGACACAGGAATTCGTAGAAGAGATGTTTCGAGCTTTTCGTGCGCGATTTGGCTGCCACCGACAGACTGGAGCCCGACCTGTGCGAGGTTTGGACGGGGTCCCCATGTTTGTGTTGAGAGACCTTTGGGAGCCTATCATCGGATAGCTGGCTTGCCCAATGTGTCTGTCCCCGCGACAGCTGTCAGTGAGATCCCCGGTGGCCGTGATCGGTTGTTGCTCGTCATCGCACGATCGATTTCAGATCCTGATGCATAAGATTATGATACGACTGCCTCTTGGCCTCCTGTTGTACGGTGCGTTGACGGTATTGGTTCTAGCCTCGGACTCTGCTCTCGAAACGTTCTTCCGTGGTTACCTCAACGAGCGGTTCGTGCTACATCCGACTGAGGCTACTTTGTTGGGTGACCATCGTTTCGATGCCAAGCTGGTCGATTTGTCGCCGTCCGCGCTCGAGAAATCCATGGTACATTGAAGCAGGCACGCGTGCGGCTCCGTCGGCAGATTGATCGATCCAGACTCTCTCCTGACGGGCGCATTAACTTTGACATCTTCGATCACGAGTTGGAAGCGTCCATCTGGTTGCGAGAGAACACCCAGCCCTACGGCGCATTCACGATCGCCTCCTCATCCAACACACCGCCGATGCATCGAGCGACGATCAGTTCGCTCATGCTGAGGCTAATCCTTGACTATCGATCCCTCTCGATCCTCGACTCATGAGTGTCTGTCCCTCTCGTGGCGACTCTCCGTCCTGCTGGCAGCAGGGGGCGTGATCGTCAATCCCTTCATCCTGGCAGAATCGTTCCGTGGCTTTGTCGGCGGGCCGAACTGGGGCATGGGGTGGTTCATGAGCTTGTCTGTCCCCATCCTGGTCTTGGTGTGTTATCGGCCGTGGTCGCACCCCAAATGAGCGCGTGGTTGGAATCAACACGACTACTGAATAGGTAAGAAAGCGCGAGATCGAGGCGATCAGTGACGGATAGGTCGACGATCTGCTCCGAAAGCAGCCAGCGATCTTAGCTGGTGGTGATGAACTTGTTTATGGCGAGGATGAGGGACGATTCCTGGTCGGTTTCCACCGTGTCCTTGTGCGTCAATAGAGCAGGGGCGAGAGGTGAGTGTCGGTATTTGTAGGAGGAGTTGCCTTTGGCCTTGGAGATCAAGCCATTGGGGATATCGCCATTCGGACGTTATTACTTGAGGTATGTGAGCAGAGGGTGTCGGATCGGTTCATCTGGATTTACCTGGAGGGCGATCTCGATGAAGGTGTTGAGGTCACGAATCCAAACTTCTCCATAGCCACCACCGGCGCTAAGTTCTGTTATGAGCAGCGAGTGGGCCTTGTCGCGCAAGAGTGGTAGATCGGGATAGTTGAGGATCTGTCGACCGAGAACAGCGTCGGGGGTGGGGTTGGGGACTGAGTAGTGGTTCTGGGATTGGGTTGGGTGATGCCACAGGGACTTCCGGTATTCGCGTTCGACGGCGTAGACGTTCGTGATCTCTTTGGGCTTGGAGTAGAGCGGCACCAAACCATAGCGCTTCATCTCGCGAAACCAATCGATCCGTGGCACGAGAGCGGGTTGCGATGTCACCGGTGAGCAGGAGACGGCCGCCGCGGGGCCGCCGCGGGCGGTCATTTGGTAGCCGTGACAAGCGGTGCACAGAGCATTGAGCATGGGCTGGATATCGCGAGGAAAATCAAAGACATCGGGGAGGTCGGAGATCGGTTCAATCCAGTTTGTCGGGGTGCGGACGGCGAGCGTGCTGTGGAAATCGGCTCGTGGGGTTTGGGATCGGTGTTCGTGGCAACCGACGAAAGTCAGGGTTTCATTGGGCTCGAGGCTGGTGAAGCTTTGCATTTGTTTGACGGCCATGTCGTTGGCGCCGAGAGCGACGAAGAACACGCTGCGCATGGCAGGCACCTCCAAGAATGCGGAGCCATGGGACTATCGGACTATCGGACTCGACGGGGACACGACGGGGACAGTCCCCAGAATCCAGTCCGTCCCCAGAATCCAGTCCTTGACGTCGGGTCCGCCTTTGGGGTCGACGACGGTGATGACGCCATCGTGTTCGCGTTGTGCGTGCCCGGGGGTGAAGCTGGCGATGAGTTTGTCTGTCCCTGGGGGGGGGTAGGAAGTGTTGTAGGAGTGGGGTTGTCGATGGTGGATTTTGATTGAGGCTTTGAGAGGGGATTGGGCCTGCGGCCTTGCCGTGAAAACAAAAGCAACCGGAGCGACAAGGGGAGCTTTCACGGGAGGTGTTTGAAGGCGGTTTGCTTCTCGATGGGACCGATGAGCAGATCGGCCCAGACCTGGCGTAAACGTTCGAGTTCGCGTTCTTGATCGGGGTTGAAGACTCCGGCCTGTTGGGCGTAGGCATCCATCCACGTGATGAAGCGATCGAGCTGATACCTGGAAAGCACCACGCCATGATGTCCGTTGGGCTGGGAGAGGAGTTGGAGCACGGAACTGCGGAGAGAGGCGGTGTGACCCTCAGTGGAGACGCCTTCGCGGTAGGCGGCCAGGACGAGATCGCTCAGGCTGGGTTGCCCGGAACGAGTGAGAGATCGATAGGCCCGAGCTGGGGAGAGGTCGAAGGAGGCTGCTTTGAGATTGTCGCTTTTGGGATTGTGGCACGAGACGCAGTGGGTATCGAGCACGGGTTGGATGAGCTTATCGAAGCGCATGGTCCAGGAGCCTTCGGGACCGAGGGTGATTTTGGAGGGCTCGCGGAGTGGGGCGAGGAGCGGTGTGGACGGAGGAGGGGTTTCTTTGCGCGGATCGTGGCATCCGACGCAGCTCAGGGTCTGGCCCGGCTGCACGTGGGTGGCGCTGCGCATGGTCTGCACCGCACGCCCTTGTTGGTCGAGCACTTGGAAGAAGAGAGCGACTCCGGAGGGCGCGCGGAAGAAGGCGGAGCCATCGGGTTCGACGGGCACGGTGCCGAGCACCGCTTTGCCTGGGTCGTCGTGGGTGAGACCGAGGACGGGCTGATTCATCCACGGCTGAGTCTTTGCGGGGACGGCGATGATACGGAGGGCTTTTGCCTGACCCGGTCGGATGGTTTTGAGACCACGAGTGACGTCGGCAATGATGAATCGACCTTCCTGCGGCCCATCCCATTTCACACTGCTGGCGAGGGCGGGCGGGGTTGGTTGTGATTTTACGGGGATGGGATACATGGAGGAAATATCAGGATCGCGAAAGAGCAATTCACGACCGACCTCGTGATTAAAGAGATAGATCCCCATGCCATTCTTTGGGCGTTGACGACCTTCGCGGATCTCTTCCTCGACGCCCCAAGCGACGAGATGCGTGCGTTCTGAGAGAGGCCATGGAGTGGCGTAGAACGCCGTGGGCCAGCTTTCGATTTCGGGGAAGGAGATGTCTGGAGTCAGCCGTTTGATGGGAGCCTCTCCTTCGGTGCCGATGGCTGGATCGAGCAGCACGAGGCTGCCCATGGTTTGAGAGTGATGCCCGCTCGCCGTGAAGATGAGCTTGGAGGAACCTGGGATGGCTTTGGGCTCGAAGGTGCAATGGGGGGACTTGGTGTAATTCCCATAAACGAGGCGGGCGTTGGTGCCATCGGGGTTGATGGACCAAAGGCTCATATAGGGCATGTTGTCGCGGTCGACGTAGTCCCACCGGGAGTAGATGATTGTTCCGTCGTTGGCGACGCTGGGTTCCCATTCGAACATTTCGAACGGGGAGATGGGAGTGAGGTCGCCCCCGTTGGCGTCCATGGTATGGAGGGTGTAGACCGCGACGGGTCGGCTGGCATCGCCTCCGCAGCGCACGTAGCAATCGGGGAGATCCTTTTGAGCCAGGGAGGCGGCGGCACTTTGTTTGCCGACCTGGATGGCTTGGCCGCGTCGGGTGGAAAGAAAAACAATTCGGCTGTCGGGAAGATAGCGTGCGTCGAAGTTATCGTACTTGCCGTGGGTGAGTTGGCGTACGCCGGAGCCGTCGATGTTCATTTCGAAGACGTGGTAGAAGGCATCTTCGGGCACGTTGGCTTTATTCAGCTTATCCTTTTGAGCGGCGAGATCGGGGTAGAATCGGCACCAAGCGAAGAGGACCTTCGAGGCGTCGAAAGAGAGGGAAGGGCGGAGAAAACTTCCGGGGTCGCGGAACGTTTTGTCTGTGAGACATTCGGTGGTGGGGGAGGAGGATTTAAAATTGCGGAGGAGGTAGATTCCACCGCCGGGGCGAGACCACCAGCCGTAGTATTGATCGGACATGTGGCTGTAGCTACCGGGCACACGTTTGGTGAAGAGAATTGAATCAAAATCGAGCAAGGGATCGCTCAGTGCGATCGAGCGCTGGAGCGTGCGGGCCTTGAGATAGAGCGGTTGGGCTGAGGCCTGCTTGGGCAGCGAGTCGAGTTGGCGACGGAGGTGTTCGACCTGTTTCCGAAGCATCTCCGTGGGGGCGGTAGGCTTCGATTTGTGGGACGGAGCTTTTGGGGGCGAGGTAAGCCACAGGGAGCAGTGAGCGAGGACGGAGCGTGTTTCGATGGACCAGTCGATGGAACGTTGGTTGCGAGCATGAGCGACCGACCACTCGCTGAGGCTGCTTTGGGTGGCGGGTTTGCGTAGGGAGAGGTTGCTACCGGAGGAACTGATGACCTCGACTTCATCCAGGTGGAGGAACGTTTGACCTGGAAGCTGAATCCGGACGAAGCGCGCTTGGATGTTGGGGAGTCGGACCACGAGTGGTTGACGATCGGGCATGCGATAGCCGTAGAAAACCTTACCATTATGTTGGTAGACCTCCTGCCAATCGGTGGCGTTGGTCGAGACCAAGACCTTGAAGTGAGCGGCGCGTTGAGCGTTGTCGTCGGAATCGGCCCTATTCCATAGCCGGATTTGGTTGATGTTTTTGGACTGGGAGAGATCGACCTGCCACCAAGGATTCTTTTCTAGGGCAGTATGGAACCCGAATTCGCCGTTGGTGACGCCGTCGCAACCACCGGCGGCGTCATCGGGGGGTGTGAGATCAGCGCTGCGTTGGGCTTCGTGATGCAGTTGGGCTTCGAGCAACCAGTCCTTTTCGAGGTGCTGGGGCCAGGAATCGGCGTGTGAATGTGGAAGTGTGGCGGTCAGGATGAGGAAAACGAGGGTGGAGCTCAGGAGGAGCCTAAAGCCATTGGGATCGGACGATTGGGGATAGTGTGGAGAGTTCATGGATGTGAGTCATGAGACCGAAGGATTAGGGCCTCCGAGATTGAGGACGTCCTCGCGCATCTGTTGGAGGACTTGAAGAGGTAGGGACAGAGAGCCGGCCCGTGCGTTTTCGGTGGCCTGACTCGCATTGCGTGCCCCGCAGAGCACATGGGTGACACCCGGTTGTGTGGCTGTCCAAGCCAGCACCAGCTGGGCGAGTGAGCACGAGAGACTTGCGGCGACGGGTTGCCAGCGTGAGAGCAAGTCGAGGATGCGCCGTCGGTTGGAGCGCAGGTACCACGGATTCCAGGCCTCATTGCTGCGGAACTCGTTTGGATTGAACACACGATCCATGCCGACCTTGCCGGATAGCAAGCCCTGTTCGAGTGACATGTAGGTGAGTGTTGCCGTGTGGGTTTGGGCGCAGAGCGGGAGGATGTCCTGTTCAGGATCTCGATGCAGGATGGAGTAGCGAAACTGGTTGCTCACCATCGCTCCTGCGGAGTGCTTGAGATTCTCGGTCAGCTCGGCGGGGGACACGTTGCACATGCCGAGTGCTCGAATCTTCCCGGCATCGCGGAGCTTGAGCAGGCAGGCGATCGTGTCGGCGATGGGGGTGTCATGAGGGGGGCAAGCGGGCCAGTGGGTTTGATAGAGATCGATACAATCGACACCCAACCGTTTGAGACTCCGATCGATTTCGATGGCGATCGTATCGGGTCGCAGACTTCGGCGCATGATACGGCCATCGAACTCGGTGAAGAACGACCCGCGATCGTCATCGGTCCAGAGGCCGCATTTGGTGGCGAGGATGACCTGGTCGCGTCGCCCGCGGATGGCTTGGCCGACCAATTCCTCGCTACGCCCCCAACCGTAGGCGGGCGCGGTATCGATCAGATTGACGCCGAGGTCGATGGCGGTCTGGATGGCATGGATGGATTCGGCATCGCTGGGTGTCTGTCCCCAGACGCTACCGCCGCCGAGCACCCATGTGCCCAGGCCGATGATGGAAGCGTTTAATCCGGAGGAACCGAGGGGTTTTGTATTCATTGGGGAGGAGAGAGTGGGGTCGAGGTGGGGTTAGAGGTCCCAATCGGTTGCGTGGTGATGCGTGGGAGCGATGGCGTCCAGCTCAATCTCGAACCAGAGCTCGTCACGGCAGACGACGGCTTGGGTAACAACGAGGGGCCAGTTCTGTAAGCCGAGCCGTTGGCACCATCCTTGGAACAGGGGGGCATCGGAAGGATGGCGGATGTAGGCAGTGGCGCGGGTGACATCGTGGTAATCCATGCCCCGGGAGACAAGGATGGCGCGAACGACCTGCATGGTGAGGTCGATTTGGCCGTCCATGTCACCGCCGCAGACGCTGGCCCCTTTGGGTTCGATGGAGGCGGTTCCGGAGACCAGAACGCGGCGGAAGTCGGGGGCGACCATTTCAACGGCGCGGCTGAAGCAACTGCCGTAGGCGGGGGCGGGGCATTGCATAGGGGAGAGCACCTCGCGGAGGTAGAACTCGTTGGTGAGCGGCTGAGAGGCCCAGGCCCCGGCGATCATGGCGGCGCGGGCGGTGTTTCGGACACCGACCCCGGTACTGGCGGGCACGAGATGGTCGAAGAGGCCGCGTTGTTCGAAGAACTCGCGTCGCACGCGATTGAGAGTTCCGTACCAGGCGAGGATATCGTCGAGGAACAGCCAGGTTCGAGGCACGTCGGTCATGGCGAACCCCGCGAGTTGGAGAGCGGACTCGAGCCTTTCGAACACCTGTCGGCCCTGGACATCGAGCGAGGCTTGGGGATCGGAGTGAACATTACCGAGCAAGGCGTGACGGGCGTAGCCATCGGAGAACACACGACCTACGGATTGGCCGTTGAGGACGATCGAGTCGACATCGGCTCCACGAACGGCCAGCACATGCATGCCAGCGACAGGGTTACCGGAGCAATCGGCACCTTCAACCCAAGTCACGGGCCAGTCCCAAGATAGCTGATGGTGCCAAGCGAGAGAACCAAACACCTCGTGACGCAGGACGACGGCCTGTGCGGCATCCAGTTCCGCCTGGAGTCGGCGCGTCATGGAATGCGCGGACTCATTTGGGTGTGGGGTGAGCGTGAGATGGAACTCGGTCAGATTTGAACGATGCAGGGTCGTTCGAACCAGCCCTGGAGAAGAGAAGTGGGAGAGCTGAGCGCTCGTGGCTGGGGAATCGAGCGTGAGATCCGGGGTAGCCATAGGGAGGTTGGTGGATGATGGCTAGAGCGAGAGCAGGAACTGGACGAGATCGTCGAGTTGGTTTGGGGTGAGGTGGGAGGTTTTTCCGTGTTGATCCTTGCCATTGAAGGAAGTGAACACCTCGTGGAGTGTGGCCGCACGACCGTCGTGGAGGAACGGGCCTGTGCGCCACAGCTCGATCAGGGTGGGGGTGTCGAAACGATCCTTGGGTTGATCAAACCTTCCGGCGGTCCCCACGTCGTGGAATTTCAGATCGGTATAAAACGAGCCTTTGTGGCAGTCGAGGCAACCGACGACATCGTCCGTGAACCACTTTCGACCTCGTTCGGCGGCTGGGCTTAACTGTCCCTTGACCAAGAAGGGGCTGGGCATGGGTTTGAGCGATTGGAGGTAGGTGTCCATGGCTTCGGCCACTTCGGGGGGCTGGACTGTGAACAAGCTGTTGCGGATTCCAGCTCGCACGGCGACGAAGGCATTGGACCGAACACCCAGCCACATGGAAGGCGGGGTGGAATGACCGAGCAACAGACTTTTGGAGTTCTTCGGATTGCCGATGCCATCGTTGAGGTTATCCCAATTGAGCCCATCGACCCGACCATCGTGAGAGTGACAACTGGAGCAGGCTTGCCAGCCTTGGAAGCAGAGTGAGGCATCGTTGAAATAGGCTTCGCCGAGACGTGCACTGGAGACGGTTGGCGTTGGCCCGAGAGGTATGGATTGCGGTTGCGTATTGAGGGATGTGAGATCGACGCTTGAGAGTGAGTCACTGAAATAATGAGCCACGATAGCCCGGTCGCCCTGCACGGTGAGGGAGCGTGGGCCTTTGCCGGGTAACTTGACGCGATGGCGCAGTCCGACCAGGAACGAGAGATCGTTGGGAACGTCGGCGGCGGTGCGGGACGCCGAGGTGTAATCTACGGACTTCGTGGGGTTGGCGGTGGAGGAGAATTTAGCGAGCTTGGTCAGTAAGGCTGGAAAATCGACGACACTCAGCTCGTGCGAACCGGCGTGGGAGACGAGCAGAGTTTTGCCCTGATTCGCCCAGGCGACGGCCCATGGGGTGGCGGCACCGGAATCGATGTTATCGAGGAGGACCGTGTTCAGCGGGGAGAGGGAGTCGAGGTCGATGATGCTGGCGGCGTTGCTATTGATCCAACCCCGTTCGATCTGAGTGGTTGGCAGATGGAACCGCGCTAGGATGTGGAGGAGGACGGCGTATCGGCCATCGGGCGAGACTTGGATGCAGCGCGCGAGCGTGCTGCCATTGGGGAGGGAGACATTCTTAATAACCTTGCGCGTGGTGGTGTCGATGACACTGACTTGGCACGCCACGACATCGGCGTCGGAACGGCCGGAATGCAGATGATTGACAACAAGTAGTTGGTTTCCATCAGGCGTAACGGCAGCTGCGAAGGGTTCACGCGGGATGGTGATTCGGGAAACCTCTTGATGTTTGCCGAGGTCGAGGATGCTGACCGTGTTGTCGAACCGATTGCACACGTAGAGCCGAGCGCCATCGGGGCTGAGGACGGGTGATTGCGCGTGGTAACCGACGGCCATCCGGTGAGTTACCTTACGTTTGACCGTATCGATGACGCATACGGAACTTTGGGACGCGGCGCAGGTGACGTAGAGATGGCGAGAGTCAGGGGAGAGCGCCAGCCCGGACGGGTTGGGATCGACGGCGATCCGGTATTGTACCTTTTTGGATGATGGGTCGAGGACCAGAACCTCCCCGGTGGCCTCGCACGCGACGTATAACTTTGAGGCGTCCGTCGAGCTGAGAACTGCGGTCGGCGCGAGAAAGGCGGAGGGCGTGGAGGAGGAAACGGCAGAGATCAACGTGGACCCTGACCAAAACAGAAGCAAAATGAGGGACAGACAAAGTGCGGGGTTGCCCGGGGACAGACACTGTTGGATGGAGGGACAGACAGCATGAGGCTTCCGCTGAGGTGGGGGGTGACGCGGGGACAGACACCGCGAACCTGAGCGGCAGAGACGAGAGTGGACCAGGACCAAGAGGAAGTAACAGGAGGGACAGACACCGTGAGTTCGAGGGGAGGGGGGGTCGTAGGGACAGACACCACGGGTAGGAGGGACAGACACCGTGAACTCTGGGCGTGGAGTTGTTGGGGGAGGGCGATCTGTCGTCGCGGGTTAGCGTCGGGAGCGTGAGGAGCCGGGACAGGGGCCGGGCGGCGGGGCCGATCGTAGCCGATGGGAGAGGCGTTCATGATCAGTGCGTTGAGGTGATCTTGGTGCCAGAGCCTGAGGGTTGGTTCCGCAGGGAGGCGGTATCCTTCGCATCCCCTTCGCAAACCACCCGGAAACCGACGTTGTAGACCCGTTGCCCGGTTTGATAGCTGAGTCGGAAACTGGCGGTAGCGCGATTGGGCACATCGCGCCAGGATCCGCCGCGGACGACTTTAGGGGAGCGGGTGGGTGGTGTGTCGGGGGTATCGGAAGCGTACGGATAAGGGGCGTAGGAGGAACGTGTCCATTCGGCGACGTTTCCGTGCATCTCGTGAAGCCCCCAGTCATTGGGGAGATAGCGACCTGGAGCAATGGCGATCAGGGCTCCGTCGTTGAAACGCGCGTCCTTGGGAATCCAGTCATCATAAGGCGTGGCATCGGGGAGGGGTTTATCGACCGTGTAAGGATCGCTGGCGAACTCGCGCAGCTTAGCGTCGGCGAAATTAGCGTAGCGGGAGAAGTCGCTGTGCAGCGCTCCGAAGTGGAATGGAGAAGCGGAACCGGCGCGACAAGCCCATTCCCACTGGGCTTCGGTAGGTAAGGTGAAGCGTAGATGGGTGCGATCGCTGAGCCACCGACAGAAGGCCATGGCCTCATCCCAGGAGACGCGAACTACGGGTTGATCGGGGGCGTTCGCGGGATAGCCGTGGATGCCGAATTGGTAGGTGTTTTTGTCTTCGACGCGGCTGTCGTGGGAGGGGTTGAAGGAGGTGAAGAGAGCGTTGTTCACTTCGAAGCGACTCATCCAGAAAGGACGTTCGATGCGGACTGGGTTGAGGGGTTGTTCATCGGGGGCACCTTCGGAACTCCCCATCAGAAACTCACCTGCGGGAATGACGACTAGGTCGATTGTGAGCCCAGGAGCCACCTCGATCTGGCGATGAGGACTGGCGTGCGCGGCGGTTTGGAGCCGTTTGGCGGTGTCGGTGGAGAACGGCCAGCCTGGGGGATTGAACGGAGGATTGGAGGTGGAGAGAGGCGTTGGCGTGGTTGGGAAAGCCGAGCGATGGGAGGGGAGGACGGGAGTGACAGGGCGAGCGGAGGGCGGAGCGGTTGGGATGCTTTCGGGATCGTCGTCGAGGTTGGCGTAGCGTTGGAGCAGTGCGCGGCGACGCTCGCGTTGGGGTCCCGGGTTGGCGATCTCTTCGCCCCAGGTCCCGTGGAACGGGCAGTTGAGATCGATCCAGGTGATCAGGCGATCCCAGGATTCGGTGTCGAGTTGGACGCCGTGATGACCTTTCTTGAGCATTTGAACTAGGTGCGTGGTATCGGCGTGGAACTCCATCGGTTCGAGGACATGGAAATCGCTCTCGATGCCGGGTCGGCGGACGAAGCGATGCAGGTTCGCGTAGCCGACGGAGAATTTGCCTGCGGTTTTGGCGTAGCCGCCGTTGCCCGGGGTGACGGAGCTCCAGTCGGCGAGTTTGACGGACCCACGGAGGTCGATGGGTTGGGAGCCATCGACATTACGGGAGCCGTTGTGACAGGGAAGGCAATGTTGATCGATGACGGGTTGAACCTCGCGTGGGTAGCTGAAGCCACGGACTGGGCCGTGCCAGGGTGTGACGATGGCGGGTTCTTTAGTGAGGGCGATCAAGGAGTGGGCGGGTGGGGCGGCGTTAGGGCGATCGTGGCACCCGGCGCACTGGACGTTTTCGCCGGGCATGGCGGTCATCCAGCTTCGCATGAGTTGGACGGCTTTGCCCTCGGCGTCGAGAGGTTGGATCGAGATCGGGGTATTGGCTGGAACGCGGAACCGTGCGGAACCGTCGGATTCGACAGGCACGGTTCCGAGTACCCGTTTAATGTCCCAGGGACCGTCCATGCCCACCACCCCGAGTAGGCCGCCCATGTCGCGGTAGGCGTAGTGGTAGGTGAAGAGCCTCAGCGACTTGATCGTGCCCCGTGGGACATCGTGCATGCCTTCGCCCGTGTAGACATCCTGGACGAGGACGACGGCGTCGGTTCGTGCGGGGTTGACGCGTTCGGGGATGATTGGGGGTCGGGTGGTTTTCCGGAGCGGGATGGGTTCGAGCAGTGCGTAGTCGGCCAGCTGATGGAGGGGTAGCAAATTATCGAAGACATCGGCGAGATAGATCCCCCACGGCGCGGACGGGGACAGTTTACAGGAGACGATGAACTGATTTTCACTCAGGGGCCAGGGGTGGAGGAATTTAGGCCAGCTTTCGAGAGTGAGGCCATCGCGGATGAGTGGATCGACCTTCTTTTGAAACCCAGGAATGCGCTGGACGACCGGTTGACCTTCGGAGCGGCCGCGTTGGGGGTCGAAGATCACGAGTTCGCCCATGCGCGGGTGATCGTGGTGGCCGCCGATGACGGCAACAACCTTGGAGGGATGATTGGGGATGGGACGCGCGTAGAAGAAAGAGTTTGGCCAATAAGAGCCGCTGCCGAGAAACGCGAGCTGGCTGGTGCCATCGGGATTGCAGGTGAAGAGCAGTCTGGAGTTGGAGTGCGGCGTGTCGGTGTATTCCCAGCGGGCGTAGAGCAAACGACCATCGTTCATGACGGTAGGGCACCAGTTGTGCTCTTGATCGAAGCAAAGTTGGCGGATCCCGTGACCGGAGGGCTCCATGATGTAGAGATTGGCGACGTGTGCGCTTCCGTTCACGCAAGGGACACCGACAAACATGGCGGTGGAGGTGAAGGCGATCTTTCCACTCGGGAGGTAGCAAGCGTCGTAGCTATCGACGTCGGGCTGTTCGCCGGTGAGCACTCGAGGGGAGGCATGGGGCGTGAGGGCGAGTTCGTGAACTTGCCAATGACCGTTGGTGCCCGGCATCGAGAGAAGCACGCGGTCGGCGTCCCAGTGGAGATCGACATCACCGATAAAACGGCCTCCGGGTTTGAACACGGTGCGTGGGGTTGAGGAGGCGTCCTTGAGCGACCAGAGGCACAGCTCGTCGTCGTAACCCTTGGTTGGCAGAGAGCAGATACTCTCCCAGTTTCTGGGGAGGCCGAGAGAAGGGGAGGTCGCGGGCCGTTTGACAAGAAGCAGGTCTTGAAAATCGAGCAAAGGATTGGCGAGCAGCGCTTCGCGTTGCAGTTGGATCAGCTCGGGTTGGATCCGTTGTGGGGTGGAGGAGGATTCGAGACGGGAGAGGCGAGCGAGGAACTCTGCCCCTTGTGGGTAGGCGGATCCATGGGACCGGATGAGATCATCGATAGCGAGCCGGAGGGCGGTTGGACTGACGAGCGGTTGGTGCAACGCCGGACTGCTGGGAGTCTTGGGGTTTGGATTTGATACGGCGCTGGCGGGCTCGGCTTGGAGCGAAAGATCTGCGGACAATGCACACAACGAGAGGCCGACGACCAACCAGGAGAGGAGAGAGTGGAGGCCGCGTGGCGGTGACACGGGACGAATGCTTGCACTTGGGGATGTCCGCCGGGCGCTTGCGGAACCCTGTGGAAAAGGTTGATTCGCGCAATTCACGGTTTTCCTTGGGTTGCGGGTGGTCGTTGGGGGATGGAGTGCAGCTGTGCGTGGGCGCTTTGCAGAGCTTTGCGCACGGACACCTCGGGATAACCTGCGGCGAGCGTTGAAAGCTCTGAAAGATCGGAGGGGCCGGTGAGTCGACCTAGGGCTTGTGCTGCGGCGTGACGAACATCGGTTGCGTTGTTGAGATTTCGCACGACGGAGAGGAGTGCGGGGCGAGCGAGAGGATCGCCGATCTGGCCCAGAGCCCAAGCACTTGCGGCGCGCCAGCATGGGGTGTAGTCGAGGTGCAGTAAATGGATCTCGGGTTGTGATGGATCGGGTCGGCCGTGGCGCGCCTCGTTGAGATGGTCGGCGAGGACGGCAGCGAGGGCGGGTGAGGAAGCGGGCAGTTGGAGATTGCCAAGGGTGCGGGCGAGATAGAACAACGTCCAGTGACGAACGGGCGTCCATGTAGGGTTTCCGAGTGCACGGCTGACGGGCTCTTCGGGCATCGTGAGGAAACGTTCGAACGTGGTTCGGATCCGAGACTCCAGGCTGCTATCGAGGCAGACCAGAGAGAGGATTTGAGAAGCACGATTTTCGGGCCCAGGGTGTCCGCCCCAGGCGGGATGGGTCGTGGAGAGGGCGCCACTCAGATCCGGCGCCGCTTTGGCCTCGGGATCTCCGAGCAACGCGAGACAGGTTTCGATCACCTCATGGCCGCGCCCGCTCCGGCGGATCAGTCGACCGACCAGCACCTCATAATCGTCGTTGTGCAAGAACAGGCCACGATCGGGGTCGGTGGGAACGGAGCGAATCAACTGAGGAACGATACGGGCGGTTCGGGTGGAAGCGACGGCGTCAAGCGCCTCAATGATTCGGGCGTGGATCGGGGACGAGTGACAGGCGTATAGTGCGGGGTGATCGCTGTACCAGCCGACGTAGTGCCAGTAGTCTTTCAAGGAAGCGAACGAATCGAGGAGCAATGATTCGGCGTTGTCCGAACCGATGCGTCCCAGGGCTTCGATGATGGCTTCGGCGAGGAACAAATTCCCGGAGACTGGGTTGAGATGTTTAGAGAGCAAGCGGCTGAATAACGGGAGAGCGTCAGCATCGCGCAGTTGACCTAGTGCTCGGACCGCTTCTTGGAGGGTTCGCGGGTTCAGTTGGGAATCGGCGGAGAAGGTGAAGAGATCGGTACGATTATCGTTTACGAAAGGAGGGTAGGGATTGCGTGAGGCTTGCTTGTTGACGAACTCACGGAGCGCAGCCTTGGCGTGGTGGTTGCCGATGTGACCGAGCGCGATGACCGTACTGCGCGATGGAGTCGATTTGGAGTCGGAGTGAGAGGCTAGGGTGAGGACCAGGGTGGATTCGATTTGGTCGCACGAGTTGGACGCCAGCCATGACTTCCAGGCGGCGGGGTTGGGAGTGGGCGGAGAGCGGCCGGTGAGATTTCGTAAAGCCAGGACATCTCGTTGAGTTCGGATCGACCCTCGGCATCGACGGCTTGCAGGGCTAGGGGCATGTCGGCGGGGACCTCGACGCTAAACGAACCGTCTGGGGCGAGGGGGACCGTTCCGAGTTCAACCGTCTCGTGACCGACGTGAACGATATGCGAATGGGACGAACGCGTGGTGAGGGGGATCGCTCCGAGAACACGGATTGCGCGGATGCGATTCCAGTCTGCCTTGGACTTCGTTGTGAACCGTGCGTCTTGGCAGAAGAGGAAACCGGTTGCGTTGGGACGATCGGCGCGGGATCGATCGACATAATCGGGGATGACGGGAGGGCGAGGGCGCGCTGCGAGGGCGATGGGAGAGTGGATGGAGCCGTTGGTTGACTCGAATAGGGTGATGCATTTGTTTTGTGAGGGATCGATTACCGCGAGGACATCGGAGGTCATGAACCTGCCGCTGGGC
>Ga0172373_10004120_pt1 | contig 20667 bp, 22 predicted proteins | sample Lak10m_2_FD_114546 | JGI IMG/M metagenome (GOLD analysis project Ga0172373, IMG submission 114546) | Freshwater microbial communities from Kabuno Bay, South-Kivu, Congo - kab_092012_10m | ecosystem: Environmental > Aquatic > Freshwater > Lake | place: Democratic Republic of the Congo...
AGTCAAATAATTTTGTATTGTGACTCTAAAGGATTATTTTTACTATATTTCTTTATCAAATTTTATATATATTATAATAATATATATGAACTATGAAGAAAAATATCACAAATATAAAACCAAATATTTAGAATTGAAAAATAATCAGAAAGGAGGCATAATAAAATCTGTTAGCAATTCTGACAAAAATATATTATTTATATTATTTAATGGTTTTCGTTATTCTAAATACTATTGGAATGTAAATGATTTGAAAAATAAATTAGGAAAATGTTATACATTTAATCTGCCATTTTTTAATGTTCAACACTATGTTGACAAAAAATTAAAAAGAGATAAATTATTTTCATCTAATATTAATTTTTCAATTGAAGATTTAGATTATAAAAATATATGCAAAAAAATACACACTAATGTTAAAAACAAATATGGTAATAATAGAAAATACATTGTTATTGGTCATAGTTATGGTTGTGATTTGGCTTTATTATTTTCTAAATTATATCATAATGAATGTATATTATGTTGTTGTATAGATAATGCTCCATATATTATGAGTTATTATGAAAAATACGATTTCAAAGAAGTTAAACAGATATTGCAAAAATATCCAAATAATAAAGAATTACATAAAAGTTTACAAATAATCAAGAAAAACAAAAGCACTGATTTTAAGGAAACAGATGATTTATTTACTTTTGTTGGTTACAAATCTGGCCAAGACAGAATAAAATATTATGATAAAAAATTATATGTTCCAACTATATTTTTTAGAGTTAAATACACTAAAGAAGATAATCAATATGCAAAAGATTGGAATAAATATTCAACTGACGAACATAATATATTGCAAAAAGATAAAAATCTAAAAGAATATATTTATTTTGAAGATGCTGACCATCAAATATGGATCAATCCAGATCATGCAAACACAATAGTGAATGTAATACAAAAATATATTGAGTAATTTGATTAATCAAATAAATCTTCTTTTTTATATTCACTAATCAAAAACTTTTTTATTTTATCAGGTATTTTGTCTTTCACTAAAGACCAACCATGGGTATTATTTGATAAACTAATGAAACCTGTATTGTCAGATGGATTATATAATAAAATGTTTCTATAAAATCGATTATCACCATATTGCCAAATATAATCATCACATAATAAACAACCAATGCCAACTGAGATATCTTTATTTATTTTGAATTGTTCTTTTGACATTAATTTTATAATATCTTTATTATCTTTTATAAAATTGACATAATCTTCTAAATTAGAATAAAGAGACCATGCGCTAAATGGTTGTAAATTATCATTTCTAAATTTTTTTTCTGTTTTATCACCATCATATGGTAAAGCCAGATTTTTATCAAATTTTGTTTCATAAATAAAAGAAGAGTTATTCATTTTATAATCTTCATAAATTTCATTTAATGTTCTTTTTTCTATTTTCTCCACAATTTTTTGTAACAAATTAAATCCATTACCAGAATATTTATAATTTGTTCCAGGATTAAAAGACAATGGATTATCAGGACGATTATTTGGTAATCCTGATGTATGAGTTAATAACATTTTTATAGTTATTTTTTTGTATCTCTTGTCGAAATATTCATTTATGCTAAACATATTTAATTCTGTTGGTGTTAAATAGTCATAAATAGTCTTGTCATAATCTAATTTTTTTTCTTGGATCATTTTTAGAACCATTATTGCAAAAACTTGTTTCGTTAAAGAGGCACATTGAAATATAGATTTGTTGTTTATGTCTTTGCCAGAATAATTAAAATCGTTTTTAGTAAAATCATATAATGCTAAACCATAATCTTTTTTACTACCACCTATTTGAGCATTATTTAATGTCATATATTTGGTCTTATATTTAAGATACTTATCTTTATAGTCCATATATATTATTGACTATAAATAATTATAATTGTTGGATAAATTCAATAATTTCATCTTGTGTTTTTGGTTTATATCCATTATTTTTGGCATCTTTTAATCTTTCTTTATAATCTTCAAGAAATGCATCATAATCAACTGGAAAGCGCATTGACATATCAGCAAATCTTTGAACATCTATTTCTTTTGGATTATTCTCTTTTTGTATATGTTTTATTATTTTCTTTTCATTCTTCACAATTTTATTTAGTTCTCTTAATAATAATCTTTTATATGTAGTAGTAAAATCATCTAATTTTATAAAAAATTTATGTGTTATATTTGGAATATTTGCTGTCATACCAACAAATATTATTTTATTATGTTTTTTTATATAGTCATTAACAAGTAGCTTTTTTATTTTTTGCAACTGTTCAAATGTTCTTGGCATTTTTTTATTTGTTTTTTGACTCTTTTCAATAATATTTATTGACTTCTTCATAATATCATCTGTATCAATACATTTTATGTTTTTTAATTTAGAACAAATATAACTTTTGCCAGAGCCTTGAACTCCATCAATATGAATTATAATTTTATCCATTATAATATTGCCAATAAAATTTTTCATTAATTCCATTGAAATAGTATTTCTATACTTTTTGATAAAATGCAGATATTAATTTATAATATTATTAATTTTATCTATAATATCATTATTATCTAAAAATATATAATCATGTTTTTTATGCCATTCATTATATTTTTTATGATCTTTAATCATATTATCTGATCCTGTGATATGATATATACCTTTTGATAAATTATTCCAATAATTTTCTGATTGTGTTTTAGTTGATTTTTGTTCCATTTGACTTATTCTTAAATAATATCTTTTCATCAATTCATTTAATGGTACATCTAAAACAAATTTATAATTAGCATTAATATTATATATAGTATTTGGTGGTGCAAAATTATCTAATGATCCAACAAACACTATTATCTTATTATTGTATTTTGAAATAAATTCATCTATTTTATTTTTAATAGTTTTTTTCCATAAATCTTTATAATCTTTATCTGTTTTTTTATTATTTAATATATCTTTCTCTATCTTTAATAATTGTTTCCCTTCTTTTGTGTGATGTTGTATAAAATTATCAGTATCATAAACTATTATATTTTTATATAATTTTTGAAGTTTTTCGCCTAAAGTAGTTTTTCCTGAACCTGGATATCCAGATACATGTATTATTATATTTTTACCACCACCAATTTGATTATTCATATCTTTTAATTCCAAATATTTGGTCTTGTATTTGAGATATTTATCTTTATAGTCCATATATGATATTTAATTATAAAATAAATTATTAACTATAATAATCAATAGCAAATTTTAAGTGTCTACTATCTTTACCATTATTATCCATAATAGCAACAGATATATTATGTTTCAAATATACTGTTAACCAACAATTAGAACCATTGATGCCACCAGAATGAGATACCATATTTTTATCATAAAATTCACCACCATATTCTTCAAGATATTTTTCTATTTTTGGTTTTTCTTTTACTTGTTCCAAAATAAAAACTCCAAATTTAGCCAAATCATCAGGTGAAATCCAATATCCACCAGCAGGAGAACCGTTTAAAAATTCAGCTATACTTACACCATTTTTATTAAAAACAGCTTTTTCTGGTTTACTTATTGAAAATGTTTTTAATTCTGCAGGTTTTATTATATATTTTTCTAATATTTGATTATATGATTTATTTTCTTTTAATTTTTTATTGTATAAATGTTTAACACTCAAACCACATAATAATAAACCTGTATTAGAATAATTGAATTTATTTTTTTCTTTGACATCAGGATTAATATACTTAATAAAATCTTCTGGTTCAATAGGATTTTCTTTATTATTTTTACTTAATTCATTCATATAATTACTTAAATAATTAGTTAATCCTGCCATATGTGTCATAACATCTAACATAGTAGTTTCTTCTAATCTATCTAATATTATTTTCGGTAGTTTATCTCTAACTTTTTTGTCTAATTGAAGAGGTGCATTAATATCTTTTGATGTAATAATATCTTCGTTAAGTAATAACATGATTAAAAATCCAGTAAATACTTTTCCAATTGAATGCATTGCATATATTTCATCTTTAGTATTAGTAATAATTTTGCCATTATTATTTATTGAATAACTTAGTTCTAGTTTTTTTTCACTAATATATTCTTCAATATCTTTTTTGTCTATATTAGGTTTTTTTATTTTGAATATATTAAAATGTTCTCCATTATCGATATTTATTAAATCTAACAGTCTTAATGAATTTAATATCTTTTCGACATTATTTTCTGTAGAAAAATCTTTTTCGGTATATTTTTTATCTACGCCTTTATTTATAAAATTAATTAATTTTGTCTTATCTTTTAATTCTACTATTTTTTCTGCCATTTTTGTAATATTATCATTAAATAGTTTTTGTTCATTGATAGAAAATAAACTTTTTCCTACTTTTATTTCATTTTGAGAAATAGAATTATCACTAAGATTTTTTATTAATTCATCATATGTTTTGTCATTTGAATGTTTAATACATAATAAAATTTTATCTTTCAACAATTGTTCTTTTTCATCAATGTCATAATTAATATTATAATGTTTGGCATATTCTTTAGGATACAATATTTTGAAGACTAAATCAAAAAATGTTTTATCATCTTCTATTGGAAGATATTTTGTAATTTCAGTATACTTATCTTTATCGTTTTCTTTTATTTTATTGACAAAATCTTTTTTTTGACTATTAATTGGATTATAATTGGCAATATTATGGTTAATTGTCATACAAAATCCACGAACTATACTGATTAAATCTATTATCATATTAGTTTTGTAATTTGGATTTTCTTTCTTTCGTTCAATATCTAGTAAAGAATCAGGATATTTATTATTGGTAATATTACCATAATCTATCCAATACCATTGATATTTTGTATCTTTATTTTTTTTGAACATAATATTAGTAGGATTAACATCAGTATGAATAAAACCTAATTTTCTGTAAATATTTATAGATTCTATTATCTGAATCATAAAATCTAATAATAATTCTTCATTGTTTTTAATTTCATCTTTAACGCTCTTAAATGTTCCATCTAGGACCGGTTTATATAATAAATAATAACAATTTGGTTGATTGTTTTTTCTGATAAATCTAGCTTTTCTTATTTCGCTAGCTTTATTTATAATTTCATTTGTTTTGGAATGAGAAAATACACAATTTTCTATAATACCATGTCCTTCTAATACCATAAATTTATCTGTATTGTTTTTAGCCACTAAATTATCAAAATCTATTTGTCTGTAATATTCGCTGGTAAACTTTTGTTTTTCATCATATTCGTCCATTCTTTCTAATTTCAAAATTAATTGTTCATCTTTATTATTTTTGACAATATAACTATCACCATTCCAACCACTATCTAAATTTTTTATAGTCAAATTTAATTTTTTTAATAATGAATCTATACTATTTTCACCACCTATTTGTATTCTTTTTAATGCCAAATATTTAGATTTATATCTAAGATACTTATCTTTATAGTCCATATATAATATTGACTAAAAAATATATAAATAAATTATATAAATAAATTAAGATATTTTATATCTTTTTTGCATTATACTTAATAATATCTTCACAAGTATCATAGTATTTGCGTTTTCGTAAATACGGCAATATAAAATTGTCATAAATTTTATATTGACGTTGTTAACAATTGTTAAATTTGTTAATAAAAATTGAATAGTATACATATTAAATTTCAAATATCAATAATTTTGATAAATTTCAAATCAAAATGCGCTTTATAACAAAATTTATAAACATTATTCCAATTACACTCACTACTATTGTTCTGTTTTGTATTGGTATTAGTGCATATTATAATATAAAATACACTCTTTATATTAGTAATGAACAGTTTATTAAGATTTTGTATTGATTTACTCCTCTTTTTAGGGAAAAATCTTATGGGATTTGGATTTATCCAGAACCCTAAAATAGGTCGATCAACCGGGGCTTCGATAGTGCCTTAAGGAACCGTTTTAATATATAACAATTTATCGCAAATTGTAATAAAATATAACAGTTTGAACTATCGGAAGTAAAGATAATTTAATTATACATATTTGTGGTCCATCTGGTTCTGGTAAAACAACTTTAGGCAATAAATTAAAAGATAAATATGGTGATAAAATAGTTGTGAAAGATTTGGATAATTTAAGAGATGAACATATAAATAAAACATATGATACATCAAAAGGCTGGTCTGTAGATGAAGTTAAATATCAAAAATTTATAGATGATTATGTTAGGAAACAAAAAAAGCCCTTAATATTAGTAGGATTAAATGATAATCATCTAGGAACTAAACAAATATATTATAATACTCACGCACAATATAAATATTATATTAATTTGGATAATAAAGAAATTCTGAAACAAAAATGTTTAAGAATGTTAACAGAAGAAATACCAAATGATAAACATGCTATGAACGATTTAATGAATAATAATAAAAAATTTATTAAAGGTATGAAATTTGCTATTAATGGTGCTTGTAATATTGATAATATCACAAAAACTAATAAAAAAATAAACAATGATTATAAAAAACAAGATTATAAATTTATGACAAGAGAAAATATATTTAATGAAGTATCAAACATAATCAGGAAAAATTTATATGGTTAATAATATATTATTATTATTATATTATAATATATTATAATGACAATTATTTTTTTTCATGGACTTGGTTCATCAAAAAAACAACTAAACTATGCGTATAAAGATAATAAATATATAAAAAGTGATTTTATTAAACAACTACAAAAAATAGATGATGTATATATTCCTACGATACCTTATACTAATGTTTATTATTATGGAGAACATAAACAAATGAGTAAATTATATGAACCTTTAGAATATTTAGATTATAATGATTTGATGTTAGATAAATACATTACAAAATTATATAAATCATTGGATAAAACAAATATGAAGCAACCATATATTTTATTGGCATCATCACATGGCATTTATTATGCTTGCGAATTTTTTAGACAGTATAAAGACAAGGTTAAATGTATCGTATCATTAGATGGGAGTTGGATTACCAATAAATTGAATAAAAAAAGATTATCTAATTGGAAAAAGAAAGGTAAAATTATTCCTAAAATAAATAACCAAAAAACATTGGATGATATTATGGATAAAATTAAAAACGAAAAAGATAATAGTGTATATATACAAATGATTTTTGATTATGTAAGAGGCATACATACTAAATTTGCAATTAAACAAAATTATGAAAAATTAAATGTTTCATTTATAACATTTAGAGATTATGAATCAAATCCAAAAGATAATTTTAATGAACATAATATTAATGTATTGGAAGAAAATAAGATATTAAGTAAATATTCTAACCATCTTATTTATATAATGTTAGATGCATCACATGCTATATGGACTAATGATAATTATAAAAACACTATTATAAAAACAATTAAAACATTAGCTAATTGCAAATGAACAATAATAAATATTAGAACAAATATATTATTTATTTTTTATTAAATATTTTACTATTTTTTCTGGATCATAAATATTTTTGATAATAAAAAGGATACAATCTAATGGTATATATAATTTTGGTGGAATAGATTTAGTAAATTTATTTCCAAGTATCATTTTTTCATATTTCTCATAAAATATTATTTTGTATAAGATATTCATTAAAAATTTTTGGTTTTCTTTTGTTAGTTCTAATTTATCTAACAAAGGTTTCAATATTTCTTCATCTTCTTTTGAGATATCTATTAGTTTATATTCTTCTATTTCTTCTTTCTTATAAAAGTGTTTCAAATCAGCAAAATCAAACAGTGCTAAATTTAATATTGTAAAAACATCATTTTTGTTAGCTAATTTATTTTTGTCAGAAGTTTTTAATTTAAATTTTTTATGTAAATTTTGTTCAAAGTCAATAGCCTGAACTAAATAGCCATGAGTAGGCACATTTTTATTAAATATTTTGATATATTTTTTAGTTGTCTTCTTTAGTCCAATATTTTTTTGATGAAAATCATTATGAATATATCCCTCTTTATTCATTAAATATATAATATACATCATTTGAATAATAAAATCGTAATATATTTCTGCATTAAAAGTTTTCCAAGTATTTAATAGATTATGTAAAGTTGTATCAACAACAGACCATAATTTTATAGAACAATAAGGAGAAGCAAATAATTTTTTATAATAAGTTTGTTGAGCTTTAGGCAGGTCATTTATTTTGAAATTGAAACCTTCCAAAGAATGTTGATAATTACATTTTTCGTCAAATTTATAGTCATATAATTGCATAAAATGATCTGGATATTTTTTGGCCATATTAGTAGCAAAGTCTATTTCACGCCACATCAAAGAAGAGAAATCTTTTTTCAAATCTTTGGGCATTATTTGCTGAATTTTTAACGCATAATTATTATTTTTGCTGTCTTTGACTAAATAAACAGAGCCATTCATACCTTTTCCTAAAAATTTATTGGTATTTTTTATATTTTCTATTTTGGCCATATATACAATTGATTTATACAAAAAATTGAAAAATAAAATACTAGAATTGTGTTGGTAAAATCTATTTATTTTATAATAAAATAATTATGACATCTTGTAGTAATAAATGTTCATATTCAAAATGTACAAAAATGACAGGAGTTTGTAATGCAAATGTTTCTAGTAAGCCAAATCCAACAAGTGAACGAAGAGGAGAATCAAAAAGTTCTAGTTCTTCCAGCTCTTCCAGTTCTTTCAGTTCTTCTAAATTTGCACCTCCAAAGGTAGTAATAGATAATATTGATTTGAGTAAAGTAGGTGGTTGGTATGTACCAACAGATGCTGAAATTGCTAAAGGCATGAATCCTAACTTTAAAGTAGTAGAAGGTGATTCACACGCCTGTGTTATGGCTAAAAATATGTTTAATCAAGCCATCAATAATGCATTTAAGATAGGAGAATCAACTTATGGTATTGGATTAGTGGCAGAAGTAGCCAGAATAAAACAAGAAATGACTACTTCAATTCAAAAAATATCATCAGTATGTGTTAGTCGCGATCGTAATGGAAATAGACTAACTGGAAATCCTCAAATAGATCTTCATGGTAGAGGTCATGGTCGTCGCTAATAAAATAAATTACTTATTGACTTTTTTATTATTTTTGTCATATATATATTTTAACATTGACAATTAGTATTTTCAATACTATATTTTTCTAATCTTTCCATCAATTCATTTATCATTTCTTTTTTTGACATTGATAATGCTCTTAAATACAGGTCAACAGACCATTTTTTCTTAGAAGTATATGCATTATCTATATTTGTATATTTCTTTATTTTATCTTCATGGTTTTTAACCAAATATAATTTGTAGACATCTACTATTTGTTGATTTTTTGGTAGATGATAATGAGATTTGAATCTGATACCTCGACCAATTACTTGTTCTGTGATTGCTGGATTCCAACCTGGTTCTAGTAATATCATGTATCGTGTTTCTTTCAAATCTAATCCTTCGCCACCTGCTTTAGATATTAATAAGACTCTAATTTTATTTGAATTATATTGTTTAACTGCTTCTTTTCTTTCTTTTTTAGATAAAGACCCATCAATATATTTATATAATATATTTAATTCATCTAAAAGTTTCATAATGGTCAATATGCCTGATTCCAACCAATGTGAAAAAATAACACATTTACCAGTTTTATTTTTTGTAAAGAAATCATAAATCCATTTAATTTTAGGAGAAAATTTGTCATCATCTATTTTATTACTGGCTCTTCTAACACCATTATAAAATACTTTAGGATTTGTAAACAATTCTGACACACCAATATCTTTTTCTACTTGTAAATATTTTTTTCCATAAGTATTAGTCATTGGTATGAATATTTCATGTATATTGGATTTTGGGTAAAATATTTTTGTTTCTTTTGCATCTGGTGTAAATATACTTATTTTGCATTTGAAATAATCTTGAAATTTTTTGTTATCATTATAAATTTGATTAAAAGTATTATTATTTATATTATCTGTTCCATCTATCATACTAACTAAATTTACTAAATCATATGGTTTATTAATAATTGGTGTGGCTGACAACAATAAGACTTTGAAAGCTTCTTTGGCACAATCAACTAAATATAAAGCCTTTTTACCATTTTTATTTTTAATTTCACTACGTAAATTATGTGCTTCATCTATAATTAACATAATATCATCACAATCGATTTCTCCATTTTGTTTGGCAATCATAAAACCATCAATAGTATAAAAAAAGTATTTAGATTTGTCTATATTTGGATTATATTGTAACATTTCTTTGGTAAAATTTTCTTGGAGTGATTTTGGTGTGACAATAACAACTCTTTTATTTGGATATTTTTTGAGAAAACATTGACTAGCTGTGACAGCTGATAAAGTCTTACCACTACCAACAGCATGAATTGCTAATAAACCTCGATGTGTCATAATGTGTTTGACTAATATTTTTTGATGAGATTTCAAAGGCAAATTACTTTCATTAACACAAGTTGGATTATATGATTTTGTTATACATTGACTTTTAACAATATCTGAATTGGATCTTTGAGAACTTACACCACCTAATTGGTTAATAGTAGTCTCTATATTTTTCAGTTCTAAATATTTTGATTTATATTCAATGTATATAGATTGATATTCCATATATGTATATATTGCTTAGTTATTTAATTTTGCATTGCAACAATATAAAAAATATTGTAATGTATTATTAGATGGATTATAAACACATATATATTAATTATAAATCTAAATATCTAGAATTGAAAAATACTCAGATAGGTGGTGACAACAAATCAGACAATTATTTAGATGGAATAAAAATTATTAAACCATTAGGCAAAGGCATGCATGGAACTGTTTATTTAGTTGAAGATGAAAAAACCAAAAAGAAATATGCTATGAAAGTTGAACAAGTATTCAAGAAAGATATGAAAGAATCAACTAAATCACCTCTTTGGAGAGAAATAGATTTTGCTAATACTTTATCCAAAAAATATCAAAATCAATTTATGCAAATTTACAAATATGAAAATAAAAAATGTAATTATGTTCATGAATTTGATGATGATAAATGGAAATCTATACAAAAAAATCAAGTCAAATATTACAAGAAACTATTTGCTTCGCCATATTGTTCTATTAAATTAACATCCATTGTAGATGATATGTTACATAATATTATTTATAAATTAGATGACAAAAACGTGATACTAGATTTATTTATTCAAGTTGTGTATATTTCTTATTTAATAAATAAAGAAGGATATTATCATCGGGATTTTCATCCAAAAAATATAGGTGTTGTTTTCACCAAAGATAAATATATTACTATATTAGGTAAGAAAGTAGAAACACATGGCTATTTATTACAAGCTATTGATTATGGAATGGTTTTACATAAAAAATATGAATTGGAAAATTGGGAAAAATCAGGATTAAAATATGATAATGATTTGTATCAGAATTTTTATAAAATTGTCTTTAAGATTATGATAAAAAATATGATTAATAAATATCCAGACAAAAATATTAATGAAAAAGTTTCAATATCAAAAGAAGATAACAAAGTTTTAGACAATTATTTGAAAAATATTAAAGTAGATAATTCTAAATGGGTTGTAGATAATTATGCTTACTTTCAAGAGTTATTGTATAAAATATTGTTTTTTGACAAATTTCAGGACCAATTAAAAATTAAAAATAAGGTTGAATTATTTACCTTCATTCCTATTAGGAGTGTAATTTATATAGTTGAAAATTTTTATGAATTGGAAAAGATATTACATCATTTAATTAAAATAAGAAATAAACAATCAGGAGGTGAAAATATTTTGAAAATAGATCATGTAATGTTTCCTGTTTATAATAATAATAATTTTTTGGAAGAAGTTGCAAATGAATACAAAAAGAATGACAAATATGTATATAATATTGGTAATCAAGAGAAATTATACAAAGGGATTTATTTATATGGCAAGTCATTTTATGTAGAACATTTATCAACAATTAAAGGTGAGACATATTGGTCAAATTCGTTGGCAATTATATTAGATAAAAAATATTGGTCTTATTATAAAAATCCAGATATGATTGATGATAATTTTATGATACCAAAATTTGGTTGTGGGTATTTTTTTGTGAATCCAAATTATCCTTATACAAATGATAAAAAAAATAAATCTGATTATGATAATTTTATTATTTACATATCAAATGAATTAGAATATGAATTAAAAAACATTGGTGGAATAAGTTGGACTTTACCAAAATATATTAAAGTTGATAATAATTTGAAACATAAATATGACATTGTTGTTAAAGATGATGATGTTATAATAGGTTCATTATTCCAATCCAATTTTCCTGGATTTGAATTAGGGGAAAATAATTTAGAAGATGAAAAAAAGAAATATGTAATAAAATTAGATACATATGATGATTATTTAGAATTTGCAAAGAAAAATATTGGAAAAGATTGTCAGTGGATATATGATATTATTGATAAGAAATCTGGTTTAGATAGATTATTATATGAAAATAAGAATTTTGTGTTAGTGATAGAAATGAATATGAAACAAAATGATATGACAACATTTCATCTATTAGCATTTCCAAAAGATAAATCAATTAAATCAATTCGTGATTTAACTAAAGATCATATACCATTATTGAAAGATATGGTATCTGAAAGTAAAAAGTATATAATAGATAAATATGGATTGAAAGAGAATGAAATAGAGGCACATTTTCATTATCCACCGGGAGTATTGTTGTTACACATTCATTTTGAATGGATTAATAATGAAAGATTAAGAAGGCCTTTACGCGAACATTCTGTAAACAAAGTTATTGAAAATTTATTAATTGATCCGGAATATTATAAAAAAATAAGATTGGATATTATTAAGAAAATATAACATTTTGCATTTTGATTAATTATGATCTGATGATCATAATTAATCTTCAACGCATTAAACATAATAAATATCTTACGCTAGCGCTTTAGATAGTCTTTTCAAAAAAGACCAAAAACAAATTAGTTAAAGATTAAAATATTTTATGGTTAATTTTAGAACTAACTATGAATAGATTTTATTATGAGTTTAATTATATATATAAATGAAAAAATATCATGAATTGAATGAAAGATTATCTTTGCTAACAAATAATGAAATTAAAAAAATGATAACTGAAAAGAAAACTGAAAAGAAAACTGAAAAAGATAAATATGGTGATAAAATAGTCGTGAAAGATTTGGATAATTTAATAGATAAACATATAAATACTCATACTATAAAAAAAGTTATTTATCTGTTGGGCAACTAACTTTTTTCTGCCCGTTATCATAAATATGATCTGCGCAACATGCAAAATTTATTTTCCGTGTCTCGAGAGTAATTAGGGCACTAATTTGATTTCCAATACTTGTGCCATCCAGTTCAACATCATTAAGTTGATTACTGACACTTGTTGCTAGTTGAATTTCTGACAAACTACACGGGACACCCCCGAACCCTTCAAAACAACTCTTATTTTTCTGAATATTTTTATATCCATTTATTTTTTCTTGTAGTTGTTTACTTATGATATTAAGATTATGCGTTTCCATAGCTGAGAACGAAGTAGCTTGTCTTAAAGTAAGAGCAGTTTGTTTTAAGTTTTCTAGCTTATCATTAAACTGATTACTTGTGCTACTTAAATTTTTAACTTCTATTTGTAAGGGTTGCAGATTTATAGTTTTCACTAGGTTGATCATTTTAGTTTTATTATCAACTTCTTTATTAACATAATTGAGTGATGTTGAGTTGGGAGCATATGAATTAGCACCACTACTATCACTATTATTATTCCCTCCATGATCTCTATGTCCAGTATATTCTCTCGTACTACTACTATTCACACACGAATCATTCCAGCAAAATTCTCTATTCCCTGTGCCGGACTCGCGGGCATTTACTGTTGCCCACCCTCCATAACCAGTACATTTACCGCTACCTTCTATTCCCCCACTCGAACAACTAGAGCTATCCCCTGTACTATAATTTCCTCCACAACTATAACCAGACGACTTACTACTACTTTCGCGAGGCATTATATCTATTGTAACAATAAAATAAATAAAATATTAATAAATTAGAAAGTTATTATTTCAATTTTTTATTTTAATAATGCTACAAGTGTTGCCAATAACTGTTTTAGATTATTAATTTCGAGAGTTGTTTGATTTATTTGTTCGCTTGAACTTGTAGTAGCGGTATTTAATGTGGTTAGTAAGTTAGTTAACTCACTAATTCGAGTATTTATGTTGGCAATTTGCGCCGATAAATTTTCAGTAATTTTCAACAAGGGGTTGATTGGGGCTTCTTTTATCATAACTCGTGAATATATTAGATACTGCCCATTTTCATACTGTTGGAATCCTCTATCTCTTTGCTCCAAGTTTATTAAGAATTTAACGTCATCTTCACTGCAATATAACATGCCCTCATAAAATTGACGCCACCCAGGTGTCCACATGTATCTGGTTACAGAGTACACAGAATTATCTTCTTCTGTGATGTCATAGTGTGTGTAATAAGGATGACCATCGCCGGCACAAGATTTTCTAATATTAGATATTGAAACGAACTTTTTTCCACTTATTTTTTTCATTTCAGCGGTGACATTTGATATTCTTTTATTTTCTACATCTTGTGCATCTTTTTTCGCTTTTTCCCTAGCTTGCGCCCTAGCTTGTCTCCTAGCTTCCGCATTTGCAATGGCTTGTGTATTAGCTTGTGCCCTAGCTTGTGATTTGGCTTTCGCTTTTTCTTCAGCTTGCTCCCTAGCTTGTGCAATAGTTTGTGCTCTGGCTTCTCTTTGTGTATTAGACATAACAGATAAAAACCAACTTAATTATATAATTTATTTATATGGTATTTGATATATTTGATATTTCAATTTTTTTATTTCCGTTGTCCGCACTTTTAAGACCGTTGGCAAAAATTGTTATAATTTGTTATAAAAATCAAACATTTTTATTAACAAATTTAACAATTGTTAACAACGTCAATATAAAATTTTGTTATTAAATTATTACAATTTGTTACAAATTGTAATAATTTATAACAATTTTATATTGCCGTAAAACCTTATGCATTTATAATAAAAAAATCGTTAAAAAACACAAACTAGATAAACAAGATGAAGATTATTTAATCAACAATATTGACACAATAATTAATGATATCAAAATTTCCAATTTCCAAATAAATTTCATTAAAAAGAATAAATTATTACTTATGAAATATGCTGAATGGCAGAATGGTTTTAGAAATGCTAAAGACAAGAATAATTATTTTTGCAATAATTTATAAATTTATATCTTTAGAAAGTCTCACTAAAGATGTGCTCTTCAATCATTTACAAATAATTTTAGGAAGAGTAGTTTTTTTATTCAAAAAGAAATCAATTTTGCCGTCACCAATGTCTATTTTTGTAACTTCTTTCTTAGTAAATAATTCAGAAAAAATATCTTCATTAAAAATTCCATATTCATCCAGTTTTTTTATTTTGTCACAATCTTTTTTTGTTACATGATTATTTTTAACAACAATTTCACATAAATTGCCAGCATCATAACTATAACCACCACCATTAATACACCTAGTTGAGTATGACAATATATAATTGCCATTATCGACAACAATAGGAAATATATCTTTCTTTTCATTTTTATCGGCAATAATTTCTTGTTTGGTTGTATTTTTTATATCTTTCTTTTTGATTGTGCTTGTCATTCTTTATTGTTTGCTAATTCTAATATATAATATTGATATTTATGTTTAATTTAGATTGTACAACTAATTATTATAATTATCAATTTTTTGAAACATTTGATAATTAATAATCAAAATAAAAAATGTTATATTAAAGTAGATTTGAAAATGAGTGAAAGAAAAATAATTATTGAATATAAAGATGCTGATGATTTATTAAAGATAGATAGAGATAATGAATTATTTGAGTATTTCTGTAAATCAAAAAGATATAATTTGTTGTTTTCTTTTATAAAAAAATATAATTATTTTGACACGTCTAACACAAAAAAAGATGACATAATTACATCAATCAAGAAAAATTATAGCCAATTGACAATGTTTTTGTTATATCATTCTAATTATGAAGACTTTACATATAACGAATTGCTTGAAATTACAGAACATACAATAAAAAATAACGATATAATGATTACTGATTTATTAATAGAAAGGAATAAAAATAATCGATTATTGAATAATGTTGCATATTTTCCTATACAATCCTCTTCTCCGAAGAGTGTTTATGATTTATTTTATGACCATATTGAATTGATTGTTAATTCAAAAAAAGAGTTCTTTCAATTGATTTTGAATCAGCAAAAAAATATGAGAATAGAAACATTTGATAAAATTCTTTACAAATCAATTGATATTTGTGTCAAAACAAATAACATAACCGTTATAATAAAATGTATCAAAAATTTGAGAAAGAATGATTATCATGCACATAAATTAGAATCTATACTTCCAGAAAAATATTATTTGTACTTGGCAAAAAGTGGATTTAATACAACAAATATAAATATATTTTACAATAAACACAAACAAATAATTTCGAATATTGTTAAAAAATTAAATAAAATATCATATATCAACATAATAAATGATAAAATAGTGCAATACTTATTAAATTAATAATTTATAAAAAGACAAATCTCAACATAAAGAAAACTACTACATAATCTATGAACTCATACACTCTCTGTAGGAGAGGATTGCATATTATTATATGCTACACTAAAAACAAGATTGATTAAAAAGAGAGTCGTCTTGTCACGCTCTTTGGAGAAGGAGTTCGCATAGGAAAATATGCAAAATTGATAGGTGATTCATTATTACCTCTGAAACTAGAAAGATCGATATCATCGTTCTGGTTTCGATCTGGGTCATGTGATTGTTGTTTGATAATGTTCAGATCAAGTTTGAGAATATCACTTGCCAAATCTAGATTTTGTAATCCATTGAGAATTGCATTGGAAGTTGGTGAATTCATTACAGATGAGATATTATCAGGAATGTCTGAAAAGATATCGTCATCACTATCATCAGATTCTAGACCATCAGATGATTCAGATGTGTGTGTGGTCTTATATCTTCGGTAATCCTCTTGTTTCAAGAGTGTAGAATTGACAGCTCTATTTTCACATGACTTTTTGCAGTTCTCAATAATAAGTTCCATCTCACTCAAAGTAAGATGATCTTTGAGTCGGTTCAATTTTTGAGCAACCATTATAGCATCATCTCTTGCAGAGATAGAGATGTCACCTGTTGCACAGTTAGTATGACAAGGGGCAAACTTTTGTTCTGAACCGGTTTGGGATGATGCAGACATTTATATGTTTGCAGAGATAATAAAATGAAAACTATGATTAAAACTACAAACTTATTATATTTTCAATTTTTTATTTGCAGTTTTGATTTTACATTGTTTTTAATTTATTTTATTATAAAAATATTAAGTGGTATTGTCTCTGTTAGATTCCATATAAAAAATGATGTCTTTATTTCGTATCAAATATTTATTTATAATAATTAAACATAACTATTAGACATAACTATTAGACATAACTATTAAACATAATAATCAGACAAAACTATTAGACATGATCACTAGACATAACTATTAGACATGATCACTAGACATAACTATTGGACATAACTATTAAACATAATAATCAGACAAAACTATTAGACATGATCACTAGACAAAACTATTAGATATAAGTATTAAACATAATAATCAGACACAACTATTAGACATGATCACTAGACATAACTATGAAACATAATAATTAAACATGATCACTAGACATAACTATGAAACATAATAATTAAACATGATCACTAGACATAACTATGAAACATAATAATAAAACATAACCATTAGACATAACTATTAAACGTAACTATTGAACGTAACCATTAGACATAACTATTAAACATAACTATTAGACATTACTAGCCATAAGATATGACTATTATCTGTAATTTCTGTCAAATTAATAATAATATTAATTTCACATTCGAGTGAAAAAGTATTATGTCATTTTTTGGACTTACTTTTCGATTTACTTTTTGTTTTGGATTTTTTGGAGTTATTTGATTTGTAATCCATCTTTTTGATTTTCATTTCTTTCTCATAACCAATTACATTGTCATTTTGATCAACATGATCAACCTCATTATAAACAATATATGCATCATGATCATCTTCATTAAATTTCCCTGATTTGAAACTGTCTTCTATTCCTTTCTTGATTTCAGCACACTTAAAAACTATTTTTTTGAGTAAATCGAAATCTATTTTGTATAGTTCTTTTTTATTCTTGTAATTGTATTGTTTGAGAAATATATTTGTGCATTTCTCAATTAGTTTTGGATCCTCAATTATCATTATGAATTTAATATCTGGATGCATGTCTCTTCCTGTTGAATATGCATACAGTCTCTTTCTGATATCATTTGTTCTTCCGACTTTGAATATATCTTTATCTTTGTTGACTAGTAATATATAGACATATTTATTGTTTTTGGTTAGATCTATGATTTTTTGTGAGAAATGATCTTTGTAGTAATCAATAAATTTTCTCAATAAGATGAAATAATCTCTGACTTCTTTTCCTTTTTTGGTTTTGGATTGCATGCATACTTTTTCAAAACCGTCAAAAGATAAAAAGTAAAAGGTATTTTTAACATTCTTTTCTAATTTTCTTTTTAGTTTTACTATGATGTAGTCTTCTCTCAATATGTAGTTATCTTTCAATCTTTCATAAAATTTTTTTTCGTTTTCCATATTTAAAAATTTGGCAACTAATTCGCCATCTATACCAAATCTATTGTTTTCACATAATTCATAAAACTTATAGTATGCATTTATGAACTTTTCAGAAATTGCAGTATATTTAATTAAAAATTCTTTTAATGAAAGCATGACTTGAACTTATATATATAGAAATGATTTGTTTTTTCCTTTTAAAGGGGAAATCTAATTTGATTTAAATAGCACACACTTTTTCAAAATCGTCAAAAGATAAAAAGTAAAAAGGTATTTCTGACATTCTTTTCTAATTTTCTTTTCAATTTTACTATAATGTAGTCTTCTCTCAATATGTAGTTATCTTTTAATCTTTCATAACAATCCTCTTTTGCAAAGAGTGTATATGATTATATGCAACATTTTGTCAAAACACTATATTTTTAACACAATACAGCAATAAATTAATATAAACATCTATAACTCAAAAATCAGAATTATAGATACATAGTAATAATATATTTAACTATTTTGTTGCAATATTATTTGACTTTTCGATCTTTGTCTTTTTCGATTTGACAACTTTATTATTGTCATTAATCTTTTCAGATTTTTTCATATTATATATTGCTCTATCTTTTTCAGATTGTAATGTTTTAGGAATTTTATCAATTGGTCCATTATTTTTGATATATTGATATATGGCATCATATTTTGATCTCTCAAGTATCTCATCTTTGTCCATTCTCAAAAAGTAATCTTTCTTGCGATTGTTTTCAAAATTAGTATCAGTGATATTTTTGTAATTAGTATGTTTATGTAGGAAATGCATTTCTTCCATTTTATCAACAATATCATCAACAGATTCAAAATCATCATTTATTTCTTGAACTTTATACATACCACCACTAATATATGCATTACATAAAACTGAATCACTTCTCAATGTCAGACCTCTTTCTTTTAATTTTGCTATTAATGATTTCTTTCGTGTTGCTTTATTAGATATTCTATCAACAGCATTCTCCAAATCTTCTTCATCGTCAATACAACCATTTATCCTTTTTGTTTTTGGTATTTTGAATCCATATTCAATATAGAGATCAAATATTGGATCATCCACATATTGTTTTCCATTATTATTAAATATTTGTTCGATTTGTTCTCTTCTTCTATTTCTCAAAACATTTTTCTTCTCTTCTCTGGCTAATTTACGTTGCTCTTTTTGTCTTTGTTTTTGTTCTAATATTTCTTCCAATCTGCCATCATATATTTTGTCAGATAATTCTTCAACTTCTTTTTCTATAAATAAAGTAATTGTTTGTGATCTTCCATAAGTAACAGATTTTACTTCAAATGAAAACAGATTATCAAGATTATTGTCATCTAATTTGTATTCTTTTTTTGCTCTTGTTTTTGATATGAATATGTTTTTGGTTTTTCTACAATTCAAACAAACATTTGTATTCATATCACCAACCAATTTCTTATTTAATTGGTTCTTACAGACATAACATTCATTATTTTCATTTTCGTATTGATCCATTTAAAGATATATGTGTATATATATGGCTATTTCTTAAATAATTAAATAAAATTGAAATTATATATCTTAGTATGTTGATATTAGAGATATCATATTAATTATAAAAATGTCTAAACAAAGTGTTTTAGAATTTTCGACATCAATCGATACAAAAGAATGTCAATCGAAAGAAGAATATAATTTTGATGAC
>Ga0172373_10004121_pt1 | contig 20666 bp, 17 predicted proteins | sample Lak10m_2_FD_114546 | JGI IMG/M metagenome (GOLD analysis project Ga0172373, IMG submission 114546) | Freshwater microbial communities from Kabuno Bay, South-Kivu, Congo - kab_092012_10m | ecosystem: Environmental > Aquatic > Freshwater > Lake | place: Democratic Republic of the Congo...
AAGAAAATATTATCTAGTTCTTGGCTTAAATAAAACCAAAACTCAAGATTTAATTTTAAAGCCTACTTTTCGGCTTATTAGTCAATAAAAGTATCTATAAAAAAATTATTTCGGAACTAGTCTCATGTATAAACGACGGAGATTTCAAGAACCATCTTTTTGATAAACAAGTAGATGGTTTCAACATTTTCTATAAAATATATTCATAATACGAGACCAAATACCTCTATTGAATTTAAATTGATCTTTTTTTAGAAAAATTTTTTTTTATCCATTTAAACTAAAATTATATTTTCTATAAATTATAGAAAACAATTTTATTGATTTACTCAAAAAAGTAAATAAAATCGCTATGAAAAAACTTTCTTAAATGAATAACAATTAACCAAAAATTTTACTAAATTATGCAAAAAAAACTTGAACTTTTGATGCCTGCTGGAGATTTTGAGAAACTGAAATTTGCTTTTGCTTACTGAGCTGATGCCGTGTATGTCGGAGCTCCGATGTTTTCGCTGAGAGCAAGAACTAATACTTTTACTTTAGAAACTTTGAAAGAATGTGTGAAATACACAAGAAATTTACCCGGAAATAAAAAGATTTATTTTACGACCAATATTTATGCTCACAATGCTAAAATAAAACCATTTATGGCTCAGTTTAAAAAAATGGTAGAGATGAAACCAGATACTTTTATTATGGCTGATCCAGGTCTTATTTATCTCGTGAGAAAAGAATTTCCAGAGATAGAAATTCATCTTTCTGTCCAAGCAAATAATACCAACTGGGCTCAGGTAGAATTTTGGAAAGAAATAGGAATAAAAAGAATAATTCTCAGTCGTGAAATCAGTATAAAAGAAATGCAAGAAATTCATGAAAAAGTACCAGATATTGAGCTAGAAGCTTTTATTCACGGAGCAATTTGTATGGCATACAGTGGAAGATGTCTTATTTCCAATTATCTTTCTCATAGAGACTCAAATCAATGAACTTGTAGCCATTCTTGTCGATGGGAATACAAAGTTTTTAAAGATGAAAAAACAGAAGCAGAACTCGAAACAGCAACAGGAAGACCAGAAGATTATAGAGAACCGACTGGGAATTATTATCTTGAAGAAAAAGAAAGACCAGGAGATTTGATGGAAATAGATGAAGATGAGTATGGAACTTATCTTATGAATAGTCGTGATCTCTGTGCAATCGATTATTTAAAAGACTTAAAAGAAGCAGGAATAATCAGTTTCAAAGTAGAAGGAAGAAATAAAACAGTCAATTATCTTGCCTCTGTTGGTGGTGCTTATAGAAAAGCTCTTGATTGTCTCGAACAAGGAAAAGATTATGACACTGAAGCTCTTGCTCGTGAACTTTTTTCCGTTGCAAATAGAGGCTATATTCCATGATTTCTTGCCGGAAATCCAAATGCAAATGCTCAGTTTTATGAAAGAAATGGTGGTTTTCAAACTCATATATTTTTATGAGTGGTGAGAGCATACGATGAAGAAAAAAAACTTGCTCGTATAGAAGTAAAAAATAGATTTGAAAAAGGTGATGAAATAGAGTTTCTCACTCCAGAAAAAATTTGGACGATAAAAGTAACAGAAATTTTTAAAATAAATAATGTGAATCACTCAGTAGAAAAAACCTGAAAAACAACAGATAAATTTGTCGAAGCCGTTGCCGAAAAAGTTGATACTGCTCACGGTGGAAGCTATGAAATATGGATAAATTCGCCTTTCAATCCGTGAGAATTTGCAATTATCAGAAAACAAGCAAGTGAAAGAGAAAAGGATGGGAAATAAATTTTAGGTCATTCAATAATAAATATAAAATGATGAAAATACTTTAATTTAAATTATTTAAAATCTTTATGTCAGAAGCAGTAGAACTGAGATATCAGAAAATTTCTGATGCAAAGGATTTTTTTTAAATATTTTTATTTTCTATAGCTAAATTTTTATTTTCAACTTTTTCATTTAAAAAATCTATTTTTGTTCATTTTTTTTTAATTTTTAGACTTTTCGAAACTTCTTTGAGAGCTTCTCCTAAGATAAAAAGTCCTCTATCTATTTCTTCATAACTTGTAACAAGTGGTGGTTCTATACGAACAGTATGAGCTGAATTAAGAGTTCCTGTCATCAAGAGTCCGTGTCTAAATGCAATTGCAGTAACCTTGTAGCCTATTTCTTTGCTTCTAAAATGTTGCCCAATAAGCAGTCCTTTTCCGCTTACACTTTCATAGATTTCTGGATATTTTTTCACAAACTCTTGAAGTTTTTTCATAATATAATTTCCTTTTTCTTCTGCTTGTTTTGGTAAATCTTCACTGATCATCACTTCTATCCCTGCGATGGCCGCACTACAAGCAAGAGGATTTCCTCAAGTAGTTGTGGTATGAATAAAAGGATTTGGATACATCATTACTTGCCAAATTTCCTCAGTGGAAGAAAAAGCACTGATAGGCATCACTCAGGCACCAAGAGCTTTTCATGTCGTAATAATATCAGGAACAACATTCCAATTATCTACTCCCCACATCTTCCCTGTTCTTCCAAGTCCTGTTTGGACTTCATCAGCAATGAGAAGAGTATTATATTTTTTTGTGAGCTCTCTTGCTCTTGGCCAAAAATCATCAGGAGGAACGATTCCACCAGCTTCTCCTTGTACTGGCTCAAACATAACTCCGGCAACTCATACTCCGATTTTTTCACAGATTTCGAGCTGTCTTTCCAAAGCATCAGCATCGCCAAAAGGAATATGGTAGACTTCCCCACCATAAAGTTTTCCAAGTGGTTCTCTATAATCTTTTTTTCCTATCATAGAAAGAGAGCCCATTGTTTTCCCATGAAAGGCATTTACTGCAACGATAAAAGCACTTTTTTTTGTATACAATTTTGCAAGTTTTATTGCTCATTCTACAGCTTCCGTTCCACTTGATGCAAAAAAACTATATTTTATATCTCCTGGAAGTATCTCTGCCATAATCTTTGCAAGTGCCCCACGAAGAGGATCAAGCAATTCTTGGCTTGGCATAGGAGTTCTTTTGAGTTGAGCCATCACCGCAGAAATAACTTTTGGATGAGACCAACCGTGACTCATCAATCCATATCAACCAAGAAAATCTATATAATTTCTCCCAAGTATATCTTGAAAAGTTCCTCAGTGACCTTTCCATTCAGTTGAGGCAAAATGTCATGCTTCTCTGATAGATTTTCTATCTTCTAGCCATCCTTCATTAAAATATTCTGCAAAATTATGAACAGATTCATCAATAATCCATTTTGAAAGCTCTTCTTTTGGATGATTTTCATCTTTTATAATTTCTAACCATTTATTAGCATATTTAAGTGCATTTATTTTTTGTTTTTTTTCCATCATAATTTTTTGTTTTTATAGTATAGAGTAAAATAAATTTTATACTTCATTATTTTAAACTAAATTTTTATTAAAGTCAAAAAATCTAAGATTTAGAATTTTTTTGAGTAAAATAAAAATGCTTCTTTTTCTATCATTGCAAGATATGGAACAATCTAAAACTTTTTTTCTGGTTTTCTTCGCTTTCGCTCACAATGACAAGCTTTTTTACCCGTTCTGTCATTCTGTCCCGAAATCGTGATCATAATCATAAATAGTATTTTTCCTTTTTTCTAGATTCCTGATAAAATAATATAAAGAATTAATCTAAATACTTTAAAATAGCAATAGACTAGTTCCGAAATAATTTTTTTATAGATACTTTTATTGACTGATAAGCCGAAAAGTAGGCTTTAAAATTAAATCTTGAGTTTTGGTTTTATTTAAGCCAAGAACTAGATAATATTTTCTTATTACGGAACTAGTCTAATAATAATCAGATGTTTTAAAAAGATGTTTTAAAAAACTATTGACAAATAATTTTTTTTATTATATTTAATATTTATTCTAATTTTTAAAATTTTATCATTTGAAATGAGATATAAAAATATCTATCCGGCTTCATCTACATATGTTGTAGCAGATTTTGATAGAACTATTACATCTTGAAAATCTATGCCATTGTTATGAATTATAAGACAAAATAATTGACTTTGACAATATACTAATGAAGCGAACAGATTAAATGATATTTATTATCCTATCGAAAAATCTCATTCTATATCTTTTGTAGAAAAGAAGAAGAACATTTTAGAATGGTGGCAATTATATTCACAGCTTTTTATTGATTCGGGTTTATCTATTTCACAAGTACAAGATGCTATTTCTTCACCAAAAATAAAATTAAGACAAGGAATATGAGATTTTATAGAATATATTAATCAACTACAAATTCCCTTAATAATAGTTTCCGCAACAATTTGATGAGATTTAATAAAAGATTTTTTAAGGATAAATTGAGTTAATACAGATAATATTGATATGATTACAAATAATTTTATTTGGTGAAGAAATTCGATTGCTAGTTGATATACTAAACCATTAATAACTTCTTGCAATAAAAATGAGATTAATTTAGATGATTTTCCAGAAATAAAAAGTAATATTACATGAAGAACAAATTTGATACTTCTTTGAGATTCTATTTGAGATGTATTAATTAAAGATTCTTTTCCTCATAGTTCTGTTTTTAAAGTTTGATTTTTAAATAGTCCAACTAATGAATTATTAGAGATTTTCAGAGAGAAGTTTGATTTAGTATTAAGAAATGATGATGAATTAGATATTTTAAAAAAGTTATTATGTACATAATAACTTTTTTATATTGAAAGTCATTATTTGTTATAGAAACTACATTAATTAAAATTCCAAAAATTTGTCTATAATTTTACCTCACTTCTAAAATCTCTTTCCAGTATTCAATACTTTTTATTTTTTCCCGAGAATCAGCAAGAAGAATTTTGAAATCCTCAAATTCTTGTGGCTCAAAAGGAACAAGGAGTTGCTTGTATTCTCCATTTCTTCCTTCGACAAAATCAATCATCAAATCAGAAACTTCATAATGAGCATTGAAAGAAGCATCAAGCTCACATAAAAGCTTGTAAAAAAGAAGTTGGCGAAAATATTGTCATTCTTGTGGTTCTTCTTTTTTATTTCCATATCTATCCGTTCCCTTTATTTGACCAAGTGATTTTATCGCTCCCGTTTTATAATCCACGACACAAATGGGAGCTTTTTGTCAAAAAATCGGTTCAAAATCAGTCAATTTTACAATCTTATCTATTTTTCCAGTCAGTGGAATATCTCAAAAAAATATATTTCTTTGTTTGAAATTGTACTCAAGCTGAAGCGGAATTCAGAAATTGTTTTTATAGGTCTCATAATAATTTGAAAGTCCTTCTATTCACTTTTTTTCAAGTCTTTCATATTCTATCGGAGTGAGAATTTCTTTTTTTAATAAAAGAGAAAAAGTAGCCGTGAGATAGGATTTTTCTTCCCATTTTCAGTTTTGAATATATTTTCCATAAAAAAGCTCAAGCACTCGATGATAGACACTTCAAAATATGGTCGATTCTGTTGGTGCAAACGGATATTTAAATATCATATTGTGCAGAAAAGTTTTTGGATCAGATAAAAACACATTGAGTTCTGAAGGCGAAAGCTTGTAAGTTTTTAAAAAATCCTCTATATAATTGATTTCTGGCTTACTAAAAATATGTAATCTCGGTCAAGTAAAGATATTTTTTAAGACTCCTTTCATCACTTCTTCTGAAACTTCTTTTTCTGGCTCTTCCAGTAGACTTGATTTTATTTCTTCTACAAAAAGAGATTTTTGTCTTGCTTTGTTTCCTATGATTTTTGGAGCAGAAAAATACAGGTAGGATTTTGCTCTCGAAACTGCAACAAAAAAAAGTCTCCTTTCTTCTTCAAGATTTTTTTCTTCTTTGTCTTCTTGGAGTCATTCTCCGACAATTCCAAGCGGAAGCTTTATTTTTGCAACCGATTTTTTATTGTCCCAATTTCCAGAAACCAATCAAGGAATAAAAACCATTTCATATTCCAGTCATTTTGAGCCGTGAGCGGTCAAAATCTGAACTCATTTTTTTGAGGTTTTTATATCAGTTCTTGCAATCGCATAATTATAACTTGTATGAAGATTTATTTTACGAAGAAAATCATCAATAGAAAGATGGGGATTACTTGCCGAAAAATCTTTTATTCTATTAAAAAGAGTAAAAATATCTTGTAAATCATCAAAACTTCCAGAGCTATCAAGAATATCCAAGAGTGAAGATTCTTGTAAAAATAATTCAAAAAATCAAATAAATGTTTTTTGAGCAAGAAGCGAGCGAAAAGAAATAAGTTTTTCTCTGAAGGAAACGATTTTTTCTTTATTTTGTAGGTTCATATCAAGAAGAAGTCCATCACTGCTCATAATATCAAACAAAGCAAATTTATCTTTTCTCACATAATTTTTGGTATTTAAAAATCTTGTAAGAGTGATAATATCAATATTTTCTACATCAATAAAAGAAGAAAGAAGTAAATCAATAAATTTTCTATCATCGGCATAAGGATTGGCAATCAAAAGCAAATAATCCAAAATAAAATGAATAATATCCGAATTGAGAATATTTGTTTTTTGTTTTGACTCGATTTCAATTCCATTTGATTTTAAAAATTCACTCCATGATATAATTTCCTTATTTTGTCTTACAATTATTGCTATTTCATCAAGTGAAATTCCTAATACTATTCCTGCTTTTATTTTTTCTATTACATAATTTTGCTCATCTATTTCATTGAGAGCAGAATAAAAACTTGGTTTTTGCACTTCTTTAAATTCCCTTGAAGCAACGAGTTTTTTTTCTAACCCTTTTATTTTATTGATAAGTCTTTCATTATTATTTTGTATCAGCTCTGTTGCAGTATCCAGGATAAATTGATTAGAACGATAATTATTTTCTAAGACAATGATTTTTGTATTTTTATAATGAAAAGTAAAATCCAACATATTTTCTATATTGGCTCACTGAAAACGATAAATTGACTGGTCATCATCTCAAACTACCATAATATTTGGATTGAGAAAATTTTCATCTTTTGAAGCATAGGGATGAAGAATATGATAAATAATTTCATTTTGTGCATTGTTTGTATCTTGATATTCATCGAGCATAATATACTGAAATTTCTCAGCATAATGGTATCGTAAATCCTCATCTTCCCTAGATTTTTCTAACACAAAATTAATCATATCATTGAAATCATACAATCCTTGTTTTCTCAAATATTGATTATATCTTTGGAAAACAAGACATAACTCTCTTAATTTTTTTATTCTCTTTTCGTAATCTTTTTTATCTTTTTCTGTCCTTTTTTCGAGATCTCGCACCCTTTTGTTAAATTTCAATTCTTCCAATTCGGAAGTTAAATATTTTTCTTCTTCATCTATCAAAACAGAAAATTTTTTATAAGTAATTCCTTCTTGTTTAAGCTGAGAAAGAGTTGATTTCACATCAAAAAGATAAAAATAATCATCTCAAACGGCTCTGAGTTCTTCTATTGCTCATTCATCTATCATTTCTCTCAAAATATTTTTTATGATTTCAAGCTGGTCTATTTCATCTATCGCTTTTTCTGTTTTTTCATAAGTAAATTTTTCTGGAAAAGTCTTGATGACATCATCGGCAAAAGAATGAATAGTAGAAACAACAACTTTGTAAGCATCGGTTCCTATAAATTTTATAAGTCTTTCTCTGATGGCAATAACTCAAGCATCGGTAAAAGTCGTGATAAGAATATTTTCTGGATTAACTCACGATTTGAGAATAATATTTGCAGTTCTCATCCCAATAATCTGAGTTTTTCCTGTTCACGGTCAAGCAACGACCATCACAGCTCCATCAAGAGTTTCTACTGCTTCTTTTTGCTTTGTATTGAGCTTTTCATATTCTCTCTCAAAGATTTCTTTTTGTTCCATAAGTTTTAGAAAAATTATATTGCAAGCATATTATACAAAAAAATAAAAATGTAAAATTTTTATATATAGAAAATATATTTAAAAAGTCTAAAAATAAATTTTAAAAGTTTTATTATTTCAAATAAAGTCGATAAGTCCTTTATTTTAAAGGAAAATTACAGGAAATATTTCTCCACTTCGGTCGAAAAGAAATATTTTATTAGAATTTTCTTAATATTTTTGAAAAATAATTTGACAAATAATTTTAATACCCCTAAAATACTTTTACTTTACCATAAAAAATAATTATTGATGATAGTTCGTTCAAACTCTCAAAAGATATTCCTTAAATAAATTTAAGCTAAGCAAAAAGAGGCTTTTTAAAAAAACCAAATATTCCTTGACAAACGAAATAAATTCAATAATCTATAAAATATTGCCTTAAAAAAATACATTATGTCTTTGCAAAATACTAAAAAACTTCCGCCTCACTTTACAGTCTCCCCCAAATAAGGAAAAGTTTGTAAAGTAGTTTTTAGTATTTATAGTAAATCTCTACTCAAAAATCTTTTTTTCTTATTGGGAAACAAGATTTTTTTATTTTTTTAAACCATCAATTATTATGAAAACAGTACATATCGTAAAAATCGGAAGTGATTCTATCACAGAAAAAAACTTAGAAAAATTATTACAAGATATAGTAAAATATGAATATCAAAATCAAGAAAGATTTCTTATCATATCTTCTTGAGCTGTGAAACTCTGAGAAGAACAAGTCAAAAAAAGTTGATGTATAGGAGATTTTTCTTCTGCTTCTCTTGCTTCTCTTTGACAGCAATATTTGATGCAAATGTATAATAGGAAATTATCTTGAAATAGATTGCTTTGACAGGTACTTTTAGATGATTCAGTAAATCATGAATACATACAATCCTTGATAAAAGATACTCAACTTAATAAAGAAGAAATAAGAGAAATTTTACGACTTGTTAATGAAAAAAAAGATAGGCATCTTGCAAAAACTATTGCCAATCTCGTGAGAAATGATGTGCTTGTGATTGTTAATCATAATGATACAACAAGTGAAAATGAGCTAAAAAATATGACTGCAAGAACAGATAATGACAAAAATACAATCTATATTTCTGAAATTATAGAGCAATATAGTGCTGAAATACAATTAAAAGTTGGAAAAGTGATTTATCTCACCAATACTGATGGAGTACTTGATAATGACTGAAATACATTATCCTGATGAAGTTTTTCTCAAGATGATTTTGAAACAGAAAAAGTGAAGTATCTGGCTTATGTAAATACTGAAAAAAGTAAGGCTTGAACTTGAGGAATGGTATCAAAAATAAATTGTGCTTTTGAATCGCTTCGTCTTTGAGTAGAGCAAAGTATTATTTCAAGTGCAGAAAAATGACTTGATTGTCTCAAGTCTGATACTTCTTCTTGTACAAAGTTTTCTATAGAAAAAAAATTGGAAATAATAAAATAAAATATATAAAAACTCTAATAATCTTTCTCCTTCTCTAATTTCTTGCATTTTAAGTAATAAATATGATATAATCAAGTCAGATTATTATTTAAAATAAATTTTATGATTTTTTGACTCGATATAATTACTCTTATACTTATTGTTCTTTGTCTTGGTCTCGTTGTCATTTTTGAGTTTGTAAATGGCTCTCATGATACTGCTAATGCAATTTCTCCTGTCATATATTCCCATTCTCTCAAACCAAAAAGAGCCGTTTTTCTCGCAACTATTATGAATTTTTTATGAGTTTTACTCTGAGGAATTGGTGTTGCTATAGGGATTATTCATCTTCTTCCTCTTGAAGTAATCTCTGAACAAACAAATAGTTTTTGAGTTTTTGTTGTTCTTTCACTTCTCATCACAGCAATAATCTGGAATGCTGGAACATGGTATCTTGGACTTCCCGCATCAAGTTCACATACTCTTATTTGATCTATTTTTTGAGTAAGTCTTGCTATCTCTTTTCTTCCTATCACCACTTCTACAAAAACAGAGTTAAATTGGATGAAAATTATAGAAGTCATTGAATCACTTCTTATTTCTCCTCTTATATGATTTTGACTTGCTTTTTTAATAATGCTTATTTCCTATAAATATATAAGAAATAAAAAATTTTTCTCCAAACCAACAAAAAAAGAACAACCAAGTATTTGACTTCGTTCTCTTTTGATAGGAGCTTCTTCTTGGGTAAGTTTTGCTCATGGAAGTAATGATGGTCAAAAATGAGTTTGACTTGCTATGCTGATACTTATTTCTCTTGCACCAAATATTTTTTGAATAAATCCAAAAGTAAATATAACTGATATAAGAAAAGATGTTGTTTATCTTCAACAAACTATTCAAGAAGATATAAAAAATGTTGAAGATGCTCCTTATAAAGAAAAACTTGTTCTTACTCAAAATAATCTCAATATTCTTTCAAAAGAACTTAAAAATGAAAAAAAAGAAGGAAAAAATATTAGAAATAGTATTTTAAAAATACAAGGAAATATAAAAGATTTAAAAAGTGTTGGAAGTATTGTTCCGACAGCAAATGCATGAAATACTGAAATATGAATCCAAACAAAAGATTTCCAAGATCATAGTAATAATTTATCAAAAGCAATAGATTATGCTCCAAAATGGATTATTGTTCTTATTTCCATTTCTCTTTGACTTGGAACTATGTTTTGACGGAAAAGAATAGTAAAAACTATTGGAAAAAAAATAGGAAATCATAAGCTTAAATATGCAGAATCAGCAAGTTCAGCAATTATTACCGCTATAACCATTACTTTTGCTTCTCGTCTCTGACTTCCAGTCAGTACCACTCATATATTTTCATCAAGTATTGCTGGATGTATGATGACAGGAAAAAATCCATGAGTCCAAAAAGAGACAGTAAAACATATTTTGCCTGCTTGGTTATTGACCCTTCCTATAACTATTATACTTTGATGAGGACTTTTTAGTTTATTTTGGATTTTATTTTTAAGATAAATAAAAAAATAATAGAGAAAATGAAAAATAAAAAATGATTTTCTTTGATAGAAATAATTGTTGCTACTTCTATTCTCTCAATATGTATTTTCTGAGTTTATAGACTTATTGCAGAAAATGGGAAACTCATACAAAATTCTTGAAATTATTTACAAGGAGAAATCCTCATCGGAAATATAAAAGAATGTATAGATTTTTTTTGATTTGATATTTTTAAATGAAGTTCACAAAAGGATTATAGTTTTATAGTAAATCCAAATTGTTCAACAGGATTATATGATACTTGATATACTTTTCCTTCTTTTCAAATAAATGAAAAAAATTATTTTCTTTTTTGAAATATCACCAATTCTTGAGCAGATTTTATAGAATGGAATCTCTGAGCTTATCAAGAATCTACTGGAAAAATACAAAAAACTTATGTCCAAACAAAATAAAAGATAAAGATTGAAAAAAAATATTTTTTTATATAATAAACCCAAACTAAAATTTAGTTTAGGTTCTTTTTTTATTTATTCAAAAACGAAAAAATGAGTGAAAAAAAATGAGATATATTAGAAAATATTATCGTAGAAAAACTTGTATTTTGAGGGAAATGATTTGCAAGACACAGCGATGGAAAAGTTATTTTTATTACTGGCGGAGCTATTCCTTGAGCAACCGTTCATTTGAAAATCATAAAAAAAAGAAAAGATTTTTATGAAACTCAAATTACTGAAATCATAAAAAAATCTCCGATAGAAACCGGAAAATATGAGATATTTCCTTGAGCTCCTTGGATAAATATAGATTACCAAGAACAGCTTAAAATAAAAGATACTCAGCTGAAGGAAGCTTTTTTTCATCTCCTCAAACTTTCCCCAGAAATACCTGGAACGGCTTGATTAAATTTTCTCCCCATTATACCAGCAGAAAATATTTTTTGATACAGAAATAAAATAGAGTTTTCTTTTTGAAAATATATTTCTCACAGAGAGAGAAGAGAAGAGCATTTCAATGCGGGTTTTCACAAACAAGGAGAATTTAGCAAAGTTCAAGATTATGATTCTTGTGATTTAATCGATGATGAATCAAATGCCATTTATAAAAAAATAAAAGATTTTGCAAAGACATCGTGACTTCCCGTCTATGACCAAAAAACTCAAGAAGGATTTTGGAGACATCTTATTATAAGAAAGACTTTTTTTAGCGAGCAGATTATGATTATTCTCTCTTTTTATGATAAATTTTTTCAAGATGAAAGCGAGAGAGAAATCGCAATCAAAAAAATAAAAATTTTCTTTGATGAACTTCAAAAAAAATTCCCGCATATTTTTTCTATTTACCTCAGTTATAATAATAACAAAGCCGATATAGCAATAGATAAACTTGAACTTATCAACGGAAAAGAAGTGATTACAGAAAAACTTCTTGATCTTGAATTTGATATAGGACCAAAAAGTTTTTTTCAGACAAATTCTCTTGGGGCTGAAAAACTTTATTCTCTTATAAAAGATTTCGCAAAAAAAGATTTTTATCAAAATGGAATAACTCTCGATCTCTATGCGGGAACTTGAACTATTGGAATGATATTTTCTGATATTTCTCGTGAGGTTTATAGTATAGAGATGGTCGAAGAAGCCAGTAAAAATGGTGAAGAAAATGCAAAAAAAAATGCAATACACAATATGAAATTTGTAAATAAAAAAGTAGAAGATTTTTTAAATGAATATATACAAGCAGAAAAAAAAGCTGATATTCTCATCATAGACCCACCAAGAGCGGGAATGCATCCATCGACTCTTCCACATCTCCTCACCTTTAACACAAAACAAATTATTTATGTCAGTTGTAATCCTGCAACTCTTGTCAGAGATTTAGAATATATTATCAAAAATTCTTCCTATAAAATAGAAAAAATCCAAGCTGTTGATATGTTTCCTCATACTCATCATATAGAAACGATTGTCAGTCTTTTGAAGGTGTAAAAATTCGCAATTAAATTATATTTATGTTATACTATAAAAAATAAAAATATAAATAATTTTTTATGGAGATAACAAAGCTTTTTTATGCACTATTAGCATTTACCTATAAAAATAATTTTCCTGATATTCATATTGTCAGCTGAAAAAGACCTTATATAAGAAATAATTCTTGAGAACTTATTGATATACAAGAACTTGAGTGAGAAAATGGAGAAAAAGAAATGATAGAAATATTTTCAAAAAATGATGTGTATGAAATCATAAAAATAGTTGCAGGAGATGATTGAGCAATAAAATTTATGGAAGAGTTTGAGCTTGATATTTCTTATTCTTTTAAAGATACAGAAAGATATAGGGTAAATTGTTATATGGATACTAATGGTTATTCAATCGCTATGAGAATTATTCCAAGAGAAATTCCGACACTTGAACAACTTTGACTTGGTGATATTGTAAAAACTATGTGCTCAAAGTCAAAATGACTTATTTTGATGACTGGTCCGACAGGAAGCGGAAAATCTACTAATCTTGCAGGAATGATTGATTTTATAAATACAAATTTCAAAAAACATATTATTACAATAGAAGATCCTGTAGAGTTTTCTTTTGAATCAAAAAAATCGCTTATCAATCAAAGAGAATTATGAAATAATACTCATAGTTTTGCAAATGCGATGAGAGCTGTTTTGAGAGAAGATCCAGATGTCATAATGCTCGGAGAAATGAGAGATCCAGAAACGATAAAAACCGCTCTTACACTTGCTGAGACTGGTCATCTTGTTCTTTCAAGTTTGCATACCAATGATACCGTACAAACTGTGGATAGAATTGTTGATGTTTTTCCAAGTACACAACAAGAACAAATAAGAATGCAACTTGCTATGAGTCTGATATGAATAATAAGCCAAAGACTTGTGCCAAGAGAAGATAAAGAAGGAAGAATTGCATCAAGAGAAATACTTATCACAAATGATGCTATAAGAAATCTTATTATTACAGGAAAAACTCACCAACTCTATTCTGTTTTGGAAGTAGGGGCAAGAGATGGAATGATTTTGATGGATAAATATCTTCTTGCTCTTTATAAAAAAAATATTATCTCAAAAGAAACTTTGCTAAGTTTTGCTCGAGACAAAGAGATTTTAGAAATGAGTGTATAATAATTTTTATCTTTTTTTATGATACATATAGAATTTTTTGAAAAAAATAAACATTTTAAAGAAATTTCTTTGGATGAAGGACAAATACTTTTTGATGAAGGAAGTGTGGATAATAATATTTATATTATTCTTGCCTGAAAGATTTCTATTGAAAAATATACAACCATACAAAAACAAGATACCAGACAACTTGCAACTCTCAAAAGAGGAGATTTTTTTTGAGAAGGTGCTATAAATAATAGCGATATAAAAGAAGTAAGAATTATTGCTCTTGAAAAAACTACTTTACTCGCAATTAATGCAAAAGAAAGCCTTCAAAAATTTATCGAAGAAGAGCCAAAAGAATGATTTTTATTTCTCAAAGAAATTATCAATATCAGCAATAAAAGACTTCTTTCTACAAATAAAGAAATAACCGCAAATTATGAAATAGATAAATATATAAATAAAATAGAAAAAATAGACCTAAAAAATATTTTTCTTCTCATTGATAAGATAAAAAGTGTGATTTGATGTAGCTATATTATTTATCTTGAAAATAATGAATTTGTAAAAAATATACTCGTTTTGAAATATGATACAAGATTTAGAGGAAAACTCAAAGATATAGCAATTGATATAGGAACAAGCTTTACTTATCAGGATCTCAGAAGAAATAAAATTTATGCTTCCAAATTCAATATTATCACAAAACTTTTTCTCTGAAATACAGAGCTCGGTTATCTCGTATTTTGAAATAATCTGCATGATTTTAAATATGATGAATACAAGATGATTTTTGGCATATCAAATAGGATTACTGGACTTCTCAGACAAAGAAAATTGCTCGAAGAAGAAAGAAATAAACTTTATATAAAACAAAGTATTTAAAAAATATTATAGGAATTTATGAAGATATTGTCTTAGAGAAATTAATGTAGAATATTTTTCTCCAGATCAAAAAAAAGAAAGTTTTTTTATTTCTTCCTCTCCCCAAAAAAACAATTTTCGTGCTCAAGAAGGAAAATTAGATTCTAAGTGCTTAATTATTTTTTTTGGAATTAAATCTTCTAATCATAACTCTTTTATTTTATCTAAAACTCCTTTTATATTAGGATTAAGTATCTTATATAATTTCATTACTATTTCTTTTGATGCTATTAAGGTTTCTTCTGATATTTGTAATTCAATATTTTCTTCTATTATGGACATTTCATCATCAAAAATATATTGAACTCTTATTTGAGTCCCTTCTTTTATTATTACTAATAATTATATATTAATTCAATCTTTTTTTACTTTCTTCATTAATTGAGAAATTATTTTTCTCCCAAAAAATGGAGTGTGTAAATTTTCAGAATAGCTTTTTGGGATACTTCAAAAAAATTGCATTTCAGTTTAGAACTTATCAGAATATAATTGACTTTTTAAATATAATAATTTTAAGTAAATATACAAATTTTTTGCTATTTTTTCTTTTTTAAAGACAATAATCAAAATCTTTATAAAAAAATTTATGGTAAAAAAACTCTACAAAAAATATTTCTGAGAATTTATCCTTATTTTATCTGCTTTATCCTATTCTTTTGAATGGTATTTTGTGAGAAAACTCTCTTGAAAATTTTCTCCGTTAGAAATAGCTTGAGGAAAATTATTTTTTTCTAGCATCATTCTAGGAATATTTTTTCTTATTTTTGATAGGAATTTTTTTAGAATTAATCACATAAAAAAATGAGATTTTTTTCTTCTTTTTCTCCTTTCAATATTAGCAATTTTTAATAATTGGGCTTTTAATACTGCTATTTTATATACAAATGTCGCCAATGTATTAATTCTTATCTATTTATGAGTATTTTGGTGATTTTTATTGTGAGTTTTATTTTTCAAAGAAAAATTTAGTACGAAAAAATTGATGTATATAATTTTTGCATTTTTAGGAATTTCTCTTGCTTTGGTAAAAGATTTTCATAGTTTGTCATTTCAATTTTGAAAAGGTGAAATACTCGCACTTTGTATGAGCTTTATTATGGGAATTGCTGTTTTAATAAGTAAGTCTCTTCCCCATATAAATGCATTTTTAAGGACTTTTATCACTTTCTCTTTTGCAGGAATTCTTGTACTTTCTTTTTTATTTTTTCATAATTGAATAGACTATTTTTACAAATTTTTCACGGTTGATTTTCTTGTTTCTGTTTTTATACTTGCTCTTACTGCTTGAGTTATGGGAAGATGATTCAAAGAACTTGGGACAAATTATGTTCCTGCTTCTATTGTTCTCGTAATTATGCTTTTTGAACCAATTATGCAAATTTCAACTGCTTATATTTTTGCGGATGAAAAACTTTCATTTTTCAATCTTATTTGAATATTTCTCGTATTTTCTATGGCTGTTTTGATTTCAAGAAAAAAAGATTAATAAATTTTTCTTTTATTTTTTGTCATCTCGAGCTATTTTTTGTCATCTCGAGCTTGTCGAGAGATCTTTCTTATTAAATATAGTAAATTAACTTGATTTTAAAAAGAATTGTTGTCATTCTGAATTATTTTTCGGATATTATTTAAGTTAGTTTATTATAGAATATTTCAAAAAAGATTTCTCACTTCCCTTGAGAAATGAGATTTTTTTTCTCATCAAAAAAAATCATGACTTTTTATTTTTAAGTCCAGATTTAATTGTAATTTAATTCTTCTTTATAAAAATTTTCTGATAAACTCATTGAGCTTACTAATTTCTACAAGTTCCTGCTTCATACTATCCCTATATCTTATAGTTACTTTTCAAGCTTCATAATTTTCACTATCAATAGTGATACAAAAAGGAGTTCCAATCTCATCAAATCTCGCATACCTCTTCCCTATGCTTCCGACATCATCATATTCACAGACAAAATCTTCACTGAGTTGTTGAAAAATAGGTTTTGCAATATCTGATATTTTCTTCACTACTGGCAAAACTCATACTTTTATTGGAGCGATTTTTGGATCAAGTTTGAGATAAGTTCTTGCATTTTCTCCTTCTCCGTCCGTTGTATATGCATCAATCAAAGTAGCAAGAAAAAGTCTTGTTAATCAAACTGATGGCTCTATAACATAAGGAATATATTTTTTATTGTTTACTGGATCAAAATAACTCATATCTTGTTTACTTTCTCTCATATGAGCTTTGAGATCAAAATCAGTTCTGTCGGCAATTCCCCAAAGCTCTCCCCAACCAAAAGGAAATTTGAATTCTATATCCGTCGTTGCATTGCTATAATGAGAAAGTTCATCTTTGTCATGATCTCTAAATTTGAGAGAATCTTCTTTTAGACCGATTTTTTGAGTCAAAAAATTCATACAATCTTGCTTCCATTTTGCATGTTCTTCCAAATCTTTTCACGGTTCGCAAAAATATTCTATTTCCATCTGCTCAAATTCTCTGGTACGGAAAATGAAATTTCACGGAGTGATTTCATTTCTAAAAGCTTTCCCCACCTGAGCCACACCAAAAGGAATTTTTTTTCTGCTTGTTCTTGCAATATTTGCAAAGTTTACAAATATTCCCTGAGCCGTTTCAGGACGAAGGTAAATTTCAGTACTAGAATCTTCTGTCACTCATTGAAAAGTTTTAAACATAAGATTGAAATTTTGAATTTTTCCCCAGTCTTTTTCTCCACAATCTGGACACTTAATATCTTTTTCATTTATTAAAAGTAAGATAATCTCGTTAACTTCAAGAGATAATAAATTATTGATTTTATCAAATAATCTATCTTGTGCAATTCTTACTCTACCAGTTAAGTTAGAGCCAATAGCTAATTCAATTGATTCAGTAATTCATCAAGTTCTTGTATACTCTATTGGTGCTGATACATTCCATTTTCTCTCTAATTCTCATAATTTATCTTCTAAAGGTAATCTAGTTCTTGAATTTTTTTCTGGAAATATATCTTTTATTTCATTATATATTTCATTCACTTTTTTTTGATAAAACTCTTTACTTATTATTGAAAATAAATCTTCTTTAAATTTTTCTTCTATCAGTTTATCCGCTCTATGTCTTGTATTACAGCTTTTACAATCCATAAGCGGATCACTAAAGCCTCCTACATGTCCACTTGCAACCCAAATTTGTGGATTCATCAAAATCGCACTATCAAGAAGTACCATATCATCATGCTTTTGTACAAATTCTTTTATCCAAAGATTTTTGATATTTTCTTTCATCATTGCTCCGTATGGTCCATAATCCCAAGCATTTGCAAGTCCTCCATAAATCTCACTTCCAGCATAGACAAAACCTCTATTTTTAGCGAGATTTACTATATCGTTCATTTCTACTTTTTTCATAGTTTTTTAGTTTAAATTATAAATTATTTATTTCATTGCAATTACATCTATTTCTATATCACAGCCTTGTTTTACTGTATTTGAAATCTCAATAAGAGTAGAAACTGGCTTAGATTTTGCAAAGTATTTATTTCTTATCGGAGAAATTTTTGAAAAATCATTTATATTTTTTACATAAATAACTGCTTTTACAACATCATCAAGAGTCATATCTCACTCTTTGAGAATTGCTGAAATATATTCAAAAACACACTTTGTTTGTTTTTCTATATCATCTGGAGCAATTGGTTTTCCTTCATTATCCTGAGCGATTTGTCCTGTCACAAAAATCATTTTCTTTGCCTTTGTAAGATCTATTTCAATTCAAGGCGAATATGAAGCCATTTTTTGAGCAACATTTTTTGGATGAAGTTGTTTTTTCATAGAGAAGAGATTAAAATTTAAAAAAGACCCACAAAAACTTATAAAAATAAGTCTTGGGGTCCTCGCTTTTTTCTTTTGTCTTTTAACTTTAAGCTTCTTAGGACGGTTCCACCCAAGTTTTGAAGTAAAATTTACTCCAACACTTTCTAAACTTTATTTTTCCTAACTTGGATTCCAACCCGAGTTCTTTGCTAGAAAAATGGTTTATGTAAAAGTAATTTTAAACTTTTTTCTAAAAAATCAAGTTTAATTCTTTCGTATTTCAAATTTGTAAAATTTTATCAATTATGATACTATTTTTATAATTTAATTATTATCTAAAAAATATGGGGATTTTATTAGCTCTTTTAGCTTTATTTTTCTGGGGAATTGGAGATTTTTTAGTTCAAAAAGTTGCTCATGTTGTAGGAAAATGGCTTGGTATATTTTTTATTAGTAGTTTTGCTTCAGTATGCTTTTTTCCATTTGTTTACAAGGATATTTTTAATATTTTTTCAAATAAATGGGATTTTTTCCTCCTTCTTTTTACAAGTGTAATTTATTTTCTTGGTGTATTGATTGATTTTAAAGCCTTAAAAAAAGGAAAATTATCTGTAGTCGAACCTATCTATGTTTTTGAGATATTTATTGCTTCCCTCCTTTCAGCCATTTTCTTAAAAGAATATCTCAATTTTATAGAAATGATTTTAATAACATTTATTATATGTGGTCTATCTTTTATTTCTATAAAATCTTTTTCTGATTTCAGTAAAATTAAAATTGAAAAAGGTGTAATTTTTGCTATTTTCGCAACAATATTTATGTGAATTTCTAGTTTTTTATTTTGACTCAGTTCTCGTGAAATAGACCCATTTATGATTAATTGGTTTACTAATTTCTTAATGATGATTATTTCTCTTTCATATTTTCTATATAATGGGAAATTATCAAAAATAAATAAAGCTATCAAAGAAGAACCAAAGCTTATTTTTTGAATGAGTTTTTTTACTAATATTGCTTGGATTGCATTTTCACTCAGTACAACATATATACCAATATCAATTGCAACAAGTATAAGTGCTAGTTATATAGCATTTGCAAGTTTACTTGGTATCATTTTTAATAAAGAAAAATTAAAAAAACATCAAATATTTTGACTGATAATAAGTACTGTATGAATAACATTTTTGAGTTTTATTTTTGAAAAGTAAGTTTTAATTTTCTTTAAGTTTTTTACGAAGTTTATTAATATCAAATTTTTTATCTTTAATCCAAAAACATATTCCTTGTAATTCACAAGATTTATCATGAATATATCTAAATATTTCAGCAAGTTTTTCTTGTAAAGAATATTTTTCTCATTGTTCTCATCTGTTTTTTATCATGGCATCTCTTCTTTTTTTATCAAAAATTTTTTCTCCATGTTTTAATTTTATTTCAGCAACTTTACGAGACATTTTTAATCTTTTTGATAGAGCACTTCTTAATCATTTTTCTAAAAAATCATCTATTTTCTCTTTTTCTAATATTTCCAATATTTTTTTTAAAATATCGGATTCATATAATTCTTTTTTCAATGTTTCATAAGTATAAATACTTCTTCAATTATTTAAATTATTAAATGTGCAATTGTCTCACTCAAGTTCTTCTTCACTTGCATTAAAAAAAATAAAATCATTTCACTCAAGTTTACACTTAACTTTCTGAGAAATTGCAAAAATAAAATCAATAATAATCTTATCAATTTCATTTATCTTGTCTCTTACTTCAGAAAGTTCTACCTCATACAAATCTAATTCACACATAAAAATAAAAACATTAGACCTCTTGCATAACCTATAATTCAGATAATTTTCTTTCAAAATTATAAATTCAAGCTATCAAATTCCATCTTAACCCAAAGTTTTTTCTTCTATTCCTATATTTTTCGTACAGTATTC